>OGXP01000324.1_pt1 | contig 57496 bp, 88 predicted proteins | sample 1576351 | NCBI WGS metagenome assembly OGXP01 (sample SAMEA3541517, study PRJEB24748) | human gut metagenome | biome: human gut; feature: human-associated habitat; material: faeces | place: China | collected 2012
CGTTACCACGGAAGCTACGAAGGTGGATTATTAGATCATTCACTAAATGTATATGAACAATTATTACTTGAATTAGATGTAAACATTGGACAAGGTTGGGAAGAAATTTACAGTCCTGAAAGTGTAGCAATTGTAGCTTTATTTCACGACTTATGTAAAATTGGTCGTTACATTGTTAAGGAAAAATGGCGTAAAGATGATAAGAACGAATGGGAATCTTATATTGCTTATGCTTATGACGACACTAAACTTGAAATGGGTCATGGACCACAATCAAACTATTATTTACAACAATTCATTAAATTAGAAGACATTGAAGCACAAGCTATTTTCTGGCACATGGGCGCTTACGACATTAGTCCTTATGCTACATTAAATGCACTATCTAAAAGTTGGCAGGAAAATCCATTAGCTTTTCTACTTTCACGTGCGGATATGGCGGCTACTTACATCATTGAAAATGAAAACTTTCCTAAATTTGAGTTTGTAAGTGAAGAAAATGAATACGCACAAGACACAGAATACTTTGATGAAGGCACTGAATCTGTGGAACCTGAATTAGACAATGTAGATACGCCAATGGTTGAATCAGTAATCGCACCTAAAATGATGTATTTCATTCATGAAGAAACAAATGAATTAATTAAGTCACCAAAAGGTACAGATGTAACTGATCTAGTACATGATCAAAACGTAACTGAAATTGATAGAGCTACATTTAATAAGCTTACAAAGGAACAAGAAGCTGAACAGGAGCAACAAGCAATTAAAGAACAACAAGAAGAAGTTAAACCAAAAATTAGAGTTCCTCGTCGTGGCGTTCCAAAACCTAAAAAGGTTGAGGAAGACGTTGAAGAACTTGCAGAAGAATCAGATGAAACTACAGAATCACCTGAAGATTCACTTACTGTATTAGATGATACAGAAGAGGAAGAAGTAGTTCCAGCAGGTACTAGATACTTCGTACGTATTGAAGATGGATATCCAATGATCATTGAAGATGAAGATCCTGTTGATCCAGAAGAACTTGAACTTTATGATGAAGTTACAGAAGAAGATTATCAAATTGCTTTAGAAGATTGGGAAAATGCAAACGAATCAGAATATGATGAAGAAGAAAATGCACAAGAAGTAGAAGAAGACGAAGTAGAAGAAACTACAGGTGAAGCTGTTACTTACTGGATTGACTTAGATGAAGAAACTTACTTTAAACTTGAACCTTATTCACAATTACCAGAAGGCGAAGTTGAACAAGTTTCAGAAAAAGAATATTTAGATGTTGTTTGTCCTAAATTAGATGAAGCTTTATATTACTTCATTCCTGCTACAGAAGAATTTGGTGTAATTAAAAAAGGTGAACGTTTACCAGAAGAGTATAACGAAGAAACTTGGGAAGAAATTACTAAGCAAGCATACAACGATTTAAAAGCTGTTCAAAAAGAGAAGGAAGAAAAAGCTAAAAAGAAAGCAACTCCTAAAAAACCTGCTCCTAAAAAAGAACAGGATACGGAAGCTACAGAAGAAGCTCCAAAAGTAGTAGCTAAAGCACGTCCTGGAAGTCGCAAACGTCCAGCACCTACTCGTCGTCCAAAGTAGTCTAAATAAAGAAAGGCGCTCTCAAATATGATTATCATTATGAATTCAAACAACCACTATACAATAGTTTCAAAGAATGATGTAGCTTTTGTAGTACAAGATTTATTAGAATCTTCCAGCTGTAGAAATGATATTAGAGGAACAACGCTGTTAGCTTATATACAAGCTAACAAGCGACTCCTTACTTCCTACAGAGGTGTTGTGCAGGACATGCAAGAAAATGTTGATAAATGTATAGACATATTTAATAATATAGTAGTTGATACGTCCTTAACGGATAGTCAGAAAATAGATAAAGTACGCAAAGAATTATTTTGGTTACAAGAAGCTACTGATATTGATGAGAGCGCACTTTGTCCAAAAACATATTTAGATGTAGTGTCAACTGTTAATGAAACACTTCATTTATAAATATAGCTGATTAAGGAGGTTTACTTTAACCTCCTTTTTTATTATATACTTATGCAAAGGAGGATTGGTAGGCTACTATGAAAAAGTTAACAGTATATATTCTAGCTGTAGTTTGCTTCTTTTTAGTAATGCTATCACCTGTAATTCTAGCTAAAATAGTATCAAGTGATAACAATTTAAGTACAGAAGAGCTTCAATATAACGAGTCACAAGCTGGTGTGTTACTGCAAAATATTAATCAACAGTATTATGATTTATTTCAGATGTTAAAATTTTATGCTGAAAATAATGATAATCAAGAAATAGATAAATTATTAGTTGAAGATAAATTAGAAAATGCCTGCACACAATTTTATAAATCAGGTATTAATGAATCTAAATTAAGTAATTATTTTATATGGACGTTTATTTCACAAGCGGAAGATCAAATTCACCGAGATATTTATAAGTACAATGCGCTTGTAATAGACACTGACAAGAAAATTGATAACTTAAATGATGTTGAGCGTGTGCTTAACAAATATAAAGGAGGTTAGGCTTGTGAATCGTTCAAAAATAAATGCACAAAAATCTAATAGTACTTCTAAAATTTTAAAGTATGCAAGCATTCTTATAGTTACTTTAATTATCTCTACAGTAAGTGTGAAAGTAACTAGTAACATCATTTCAAAGTATACAGAAGAGCTCTCACACAATATAACCAATAGTACAGAATCTGTAAACTTGTATCTTGATGTAATTAATAGCCAGAATTTATACATGTCCGCTATGATGGGCGCTTTGTTCGCTATACGAGACGGACAGCCTGAAAACTCACAAAACTTTAATGAATTAAATGAAGACATTGTAGTTATGTCCGCTTTAGTATATTCATTTAGTTTAGAAAGAGCTACGTCAATGATGGAAAGTATTTTATCACGCACGTACGCAAAGGATAATAGTTTTAGTATACCTATTACTCAATATAGAGATAAACAACGTGAATTAGAAAATGCTATTGTCAGCTTTAATAACTTTGCAAAGGATAATGAAATACAAACAATTAAGAACTATGATGACATACGTTTATTAGTGACTAATAGAACTGTACGTGATAAAATAGTAGGTCCACAAAAATAAGCTGTATTTTGCGTTTTAAGCTTATTTAATCATTGGGTATATATTTATGCAAACAAACTAACAGAATGCGAGAGAATTAGTATTATGAAATTTGATGAACATTTAACAGACGTTGAGATGTCACGTTTACTTTATCCTACAGACAGCAAGCGGAGATATACACAAGATAATCGCACACAAATTTTAAATTTAGCACAAAATTTTCATACAGAAGGAAGCTTAATACGTATTAGACAGGCTATAGAAGATACAGTATTTTTAAAATTTAATGTGCATATACGAAAGAATTTATATAATTCATTACTGCTAACTGTTCTTAGAGGAAGAGTAGTTTTGTATGGACTAAATGATAAATACAAACCTGTCGTTCAATTACTATACAATCGTTACTTGTATAAAAGTTCTATGTTTCTTCCTTATAACAGCTATGACAGTATGCAAGTAATTAAAAATAGAAATGCACAACGCTATAAAGAACGGAGAAGTATAAATGAAATCACTAAATGATTTAATGCAAAATTTAGATAAAAATAACAATCCTAATGAAGTATTGCCTATGTTATTACTTATGATGAGTACACAGAAAGATGATACATTTGATGCGCTTACTAACTTAGCAACTTTATTAGACGGTGAAACTTTAATTAACGTATTAACTATTTTTGAGGGTGTAACTATTACATTTCCGTCTGTAAAAGATTATAGAATTACTATGTTAGCGTTAATGGTTGTATATGAAAAACACTTATTAGATAAAGCATATTCAAATGTTTTAGATAGTGTTGATAAAGAAGAGTTTGACGAAGTTATGGCTATGTATAATACGTTGATAAAAGATAGAAACTTTATGTTTACTATTAAGGAGTTGGCTCAGCAATGAAAATAAATTTGACTGCTGAAAAAGCTATGGAACAAACTATAAGTCTATACAAGACTATACTTCAAAATAACAAGGAAGAGATACTAAAACAGAGTTTACAACAGCGTATGAAAGAACTTGACTACAGTATAAGTAAACAGCAAATGCAAAGAATGATTTCTAAAATTAGATATAATCATGTATCTAAAATTGGAAAAACCATTATAAAAAACTCTGATAATATAGCAAATAAGTTAACAAAGTAATTGTATATTACCGGGTAATATGCTATACTATATTTGTGATTAGTGTAGTATATGCTATGTAAATTGTGTATACTGTAATTGTTATCAACAAGATCTCACAACTATTAAAATTATGGAAAGGATGTTCGTAAATATGAACTCAAAAAATGTACTAAACAAAGTTAAACGTCTGCAAACAGAAATTAATGAAGCGTTAAATTCAGAGGAGTTAACTGATTCAGCAAAAGCTAATCTGAAAAATATTACAGAATCAATTAATAACATCTTTGAAGCTGAAGATTCATTAAAAGGTTCACTTTTCTTTAAAGCTGACACAAAAGATTCTAGTCTAGGAATGTCAGATTTTTCAGACGGTATTAATGAATTTGTAGAATTTGTAGCTTCAGTAGCGGACGATGTAATTACAGGAAACGAAGAAGTATCTGAAGATTTAGGTACTAAAGTTTCTATTGAATCAGTAAAAGCTATTGGTAGTAAAGCACAAGTACAAATTGACGTAGTAATTGATAACTTGCAACTTGCTAAAGAAAACGTAGCTAAAGAACTTGATGTCGATGTTGATCAAATTGATAACAAAGATGTTTTAGCTTTTGTAGGAGAAAGTATTTCACTTATTTTTGATGAAGCTGAAAAACCTGGACTATATGAAATTCAATACGATTTAGAAGATCCATATTTAGTTACAAAAGAAGAAGCTGAGCGAGAATATGATGAAACATCTATTACAGGCGAAGTAATTGACGTATCATTAACTTATAAAACAGCTACAGTATTATAACCCCCACAAAAAAAATAAAATCTAAATAGCAACATTAAAAACTTCTCGTCTTTGATTAGGCGAGGAGTTGTTTATTGCGCAAGTTGAGGAGAAAATTAGACATGGCAGAAGTATTAATCAATAGAATTAAATCCGGAAATTATTATTATGTAAGAAATGAACTAGCGGCAGTAATTAAAAACAACTGCATTGTATGGTACCGTCCACAATATAAACAAACATTTATCGATAAAGTAAAAGGAACATGTAAGCCTTCTTTATATAAAACACTAAATCAATTATTATCAGAAGAATTAGAATTATATAAAAGAAATAATTTCAAGTAGGCGGGCGCTAAATGTACGTAAGAATTGACAAACAATTATCAAAACCAAAAGATAGAGAACAACACTTTAAAGCAACATTACTAGACAATAATAAAAAAGAATTAGGCAGTTTTATTTTAGATAGTCTACGCCCACAAGAAACTGATGAATACTTTATCAAATATAAATTATATAGAATACCTCCAGTACTAGAAACTTATTATTTATCTTTATTACAAGAACCTAGCGGGGCTACAAATATCTGAAACCCTTTGGCGCTATAAAAATATCTGAATATACCTAACCTAAAAAAACCTATTATAGATAAACAAACTTAACTAATAATAAGTTAATAGGTAATTGATTAAATAGTAAACTTACTGATAGATACTTATAAATGATATGATAAAAAATATTGATAAAAAATTATTGATAAAATTAGTAAAGTTATTGATAAAGAGATTGATAAAAAATTACTGATAAAAAATTATAAACTATATTGATAAAAAAATTGATAAAGAAATTAGACACTTGTAATACCTAAAAATTTAACGTAAAATTATCATTGAATTGTTGAAGGGTATTGTATCAGAAACTATTTTTGTGATTATCGACAATATTTATCAGTTGTCAATAGTCACATTTTTAGTACTAATAAAAAGGAGAATAAGTATATGCTAAATGAATATGAGGAACAATTAGTTAATAGTATTAGTGCTATTACTGGACTTGATAAAGATATAATTATTGCCGTTTTTCAGGCTAATTATTTAATAGCTTTTCAGTCTGCGGAAGATGGTAAAGATAAGGATAAAGCTAAAATTGATATTCCTTTTATAGGTACTTTACGTATTAGTAATAATATGGATAGTACTAATAATTATCAACTTAAAATTAAAGAGGAATTTGATTATGCAATGCGCCAACAATTAAATGGTAAATCTAATAGCTTTATATCTATGTTAGAAGAAGGACTTGAGAATGTAGATAAAAAGGATTCTTTAAAACAATTTGGCATGGTATTAACAGAAGACGAATTATTAGATTTAGGGTTATAATTATATTAGGCTTACTCTTTGTAGTAAGTCTTTTTTGTTATCCTTGTATGGTTTTGGTCCTAGGATATATAAAACCAGAATGTTTTAATATTGGCACTTTATTAAAAATTGGTAGTTTTCGACAATGTTATTTATATCCTATTTTATATAAAAGTTGATCAATTTATAGGATATTTTTATCAGTTTTAAAGGAAAATAAATATAAAAGTTGATAAAATTTAGGTAAATTACTATAGTTTTGTTATTTTTATTTACTCGTAGCCCTAGGATATATAAAACCAATTTCTTATAATAATGGTAGATACATTCATTTTAGCAGTTTTTAGCAAATGTTATCTTTAAACTTTTTACCTAAAAAGGCTAAACTTTCTACAATTTATTTGTATATTAGATGTGTAAGTAAATAATAAATAAGAGGAGAATTTCTAATGGCACAAATTACAATTGATACGGATAAAATTTTTGAAAGCGTAGCTGATAATTTAGCTAGAGGATATGTAAGTAATGGAATGGTTCCTGATAATTTAACTGTTAAGGAAGTCTTTAATAAAATTCTTTTATATTTAGTAGGTGAATATGATCGATCAATTAATCTTAATGAGGAAACAGTGACTAAAGCAATTGTTGCTAAAATGGTTGAAGAAAGTGTAAGTACAATTATTTTAGAAAATGTTATTCCTGGAGCCAAGGAAATTATGCTTGAAAAATATAAAGAGGAAATTGACGTTCCGGACGAAGTAATTGAATTATTAAAACACTTATGGGATGATAAAGATTAACTATAATACTTGCTATTGAAACTTCCTTACTGCGCTGAGGGAGTTTCTTTTTTTTTTAAATGTTAATACTTGTATTACCCGGTAATACGTGTTATACTATATTTAAAGTTAAGTAGTAACCAAATAGGAGGAAGATTACATCATGAAAACTAGAGCTTTTGCAGTAGTTAAACATATCACAAAAAATTCACACTTACACGTAGTGAAAATGAAAGCAACTGTGATTGAGGTATACGATCTAGACGGCGAAACAGTTTATACAGTAGAAACAAAAGGATTGTCGCAACGCAATCATGTAGGATATACAACTTACAATGATTTCCCTTTCACAGAAAAAGGCTTAGCAGATGCAAATAATTTAGCATATGAACTAAACAACTGGCGCTAAAATAGTTTTTATATTTAGAACATAGTTTAAATTTTAAGTACATCGATAAATATAGTCGGTGTACTTTATACATAAGGTTGAGGGTTAAACCAATATGGAAAACGAGTACCAACCTAAACAAAACTTAGGAGGAATAATGCTAATGAAAATTAATGATTTAGTAGTACTTAAAAATGATACAGTTAATAGTTACAGAAATTGGGACAAAGGTGAAGAACTTAAAGTTGTTAATTTTAAAACAGTTATTGGTGAACAGTGGGTTACCTTGCAAGATGTATTTGGTGATGAACTAAGCACATCTATAGACAACGTAGAACCACTTGACATAGGTAATCTAATCAAACCTGAATTAGATAATAGAACACTTGATGAAAAATTAAATAGTCCGAAGTTTAAACAAGCTTTAGAACAAAATGATTTTTCGTCAGTTAATAAAATATTTAACAATACACTTAGTGGAAATAGTTTAGCTGATACTGGACGCTTCCCTCAATAATTAGTTAAAGGAGATATGTAAATATGAAATTTAAGCCCATGCTATTAGAAGTTGAAGCTTTTTATTATGAAGGAATTCATATGTTTGAATCTAGTTATAAAAATATTCCTGATTGGTTTATTCAGGAACTTTTATCTGATAATAAATATAAACTTGAATATAAACTAGGTAAGCCTAGCAAGCTCACCAGGTGGGCTAATCAAAGTTACGTGGAAATTTTACCCGGATGTTACTTTATGTTAGATGAAAATGATCAAGTACATGAAGTATACGCTCATGAGTTTGAAAGATTTTATCATGTGTCAACTGAGGATAAACCTACTAATACATTTGTAGAACGTCTAGAAGCTATGCTTGATACATTTGAAAATAAGAAAGATTCAATGTCTAATAAGGAGTTACAACAATTCGCTCTTAACTTATTAAAGACTTCAATAATGCGTGAGAAAGCACACAACAGCGCAGATAAGTTATTATCTTCTATTACAGAAGAAAGCTAATAAAAAAGAGCATATTCATGTATTAACTGATATAAGATAAAGAGGAGGAAATAGAACATGACCCCAAAATTTAAAAGCAAGGGTATGCAATGGGCTACTTTTTATTATATAGGTACTGAAAGAAACGACTACAAGCCAATGTATAGACAAATAGGGTATTGGACTCCAGAAGAACATATTGAAAAACAAGGGTTAGAAGTTTTACACGATAGTGAAAGCTGTTTAGCTGTTTTGACACAACATCAAGTTATAGTTCAATTTGAAAACAATTAAGGAGAATGACAAATGACAAAATATAAATTAGTTATTGAAATTGACGGAGACTCAGCCAGTGATTTATTTGCAGTAGGTCCTACAGATTTATTAGAATTCTTTCTACCTGAAAAGTTAGGTGTTAATCCTAAAGATGTAAAATCTATTACCTTTAAAGAAGACTTAACTGTTGACGAATATGGAGAATATTTAATGAGTGAAAGAACTAGATCTTGTCATAGAGATAATTATTACAGAGACAAACAGTCTAAATAGCTGTAGTTTGCTTTTTATGACGTTTTAAGCGTGTTGCCTTTAATTATATTTATTATGTATTAAAAAGGTATCACGCTTATTTTATTAGAGACAAATACATATATAAAACATCTTAAACTAAATTAGTTACATAGCTAAACTATTAAGCTATTTGATGTATAGTAGACTAAAAGGAGGAATTTATAATGAATGAAATATTAAGTAACGTAGAATTGAAGAATAAGATAGTATCTTTATCAGGTCACCGTAGTGATCTTCCAAAAGATTATGAATATGGGTTTAATGAGTGTCAAAGTAAAGTATTAAAAATTGTTGAAAAGTATGGTTATGATAATACTGTATATGTACCTGAATATGTTGCTGTATGGTTTGAGGAAAATAAACATGCTTTAGATTTAGCGATTTTTACAAAAATCAGAGAATTGGACGATACGAGATACCCACACGAGACAGATTTTGAAAATTGGCTTGATAATGCTGAAAACAATCCAATCGAAACCCTTGTCCGCATGAAAGACGGTTACGAGGTTGAGAAAGAACCAGTATGGGCAATAAAGAATGATCAAGGTAACTATCTTACTAAATGTGATTTGTGGGGAAAGGATGGAGTAAATTACAGTTTTGAATGTAACCCATCTGACAAATTACTTTTCACTGATAAATTAATAGCAGATGCCGCCGCATTGTTAGTAAATGGAACAGCAGAACAGGAGCAAGCATGATGCGAGTATCTTTAGTTAGAGTAATTACAGAACTTAAATCATACAGAAATACTTATTGTACAAAAGAAGAATTATTAGGTATTGATAAGGCTATTCAATTATTAGAAAATAATTTAGCTCAAAATCGCGCTTATAAAGCATTGTTTAGAGGTAAGGAGGAAGCAAAATGAAATATAGAAAGAAACCTGTGGTAGTAGACGTTGTAAAGTTTGAAGGATTTAATGATGAAACAGGACAAGCAATTTTTAGTGAAAGACCGGAATGGTTAACAAAAGAATTTGGTAGTAGAATTATTTTCTTTGACAAACCTAATACATTAGTTATTGTCACGTTAGAAGGAAATATGACAGCTAACATAGGTGATTATATTATTAAAGGTGTTGAAGGCGAATTATATGCTTGCAAGCCTAGTCCGTTTAAAAAGACTTATGAAAAGGTGGAAGATCAATGAGTACTATTGACAGTGTAATTGATGAAATTAAACGTGTATTAATTGGTAATAAAGATAGAGCTACGCAAGAAGTTTATCTAAATAATGCTATACGTTTATTGAAAGAACACGAATCAAATAAAGATGGATGTAAATTTTGTAAATGTGCTGAAGCTTTAATTGATAAATCAAACTCTGACTTTACTATTAAAATTAATCAAGATGATGACGGTTATTATATTGAAGCAGAGTTTGATTTGGAAGATTTTTACGATAATGATTGGTTATACGATCGGGTATACATTAAGTATTGTCCTATGTGTGGAAAGGAACTACAGGAGGTAACATTTGATGAATAATAAAGAAGCGTTAACACTTTTAGAGGATTTAAGAAAAAATACTGCATTAGATGTTGAAATATATAATACAGTGTCTTTAGTAATAGCTATATTAAAGAATAATGATTCTGAACAAACGGTATTATTTAAAAACACAGAACGTTATGTTGTTGATCATTTGAATAAAGCTACGTACTATAATTATTCTCTATATAGTGCTATGACAGACTGTCCTTCAGGTGTTAGTGAATGGTTATCAATTGATGATAATTCAAGTAGGTTTGCTAAAGCTTTATTAACTAGAAATTTTGCTGAAAGAAGATTTTCTGGGTTTGCTGTTAAAACAGATAAAAATACGTACTTTAGAGATTTTGCACAGCAACTAGATTTCACAGAAGAAGGTCCTTGTAAGTTTTTACCTACTACAAAAGAAGGTGCCAAGATATTTGTTGATAAATCAAAAGCTATGGCAGTAGCTACTTTAATATATGGAGAACTGGAGGATGTGTATGCCTAATGTTAATTAATAACTCTACTGAAAGTAAATTGTTTAAAGCTTATAATTCATATTTATCAAATAAATTATGTGCCCAAATTGAACGTGAATTATTTAAAGTACCTAATAACAAATATCAAAAGGCTTTACAGCAAGCAAAGCGAGGGATAAAATGAAAGCTTATATTATAGCAGTAACTAGTGGAGGCTATATGTTTCCTGTAGTTTCAAAAATATATAAATCAAAGTTAGCCGCTGAAAAAGCATGTAAGAAATATAATGACAATTTAACAGGTAACTTGTCATCTAAAGCTTTAGTATTAGTAGCTGATAATTGGCATGTGGAGGATTAATGTATGAATAAAAGACAACGTAAAAAACGTTATACAGAACACTATTATATTTTTAAACATGATGATATAGTATCTCCTAATTTATGGAAACCAGGAAATACTAGACCTCGTTTGATTTATAAACTAGCTGTTAAGTATGGATTATTAGACCATAGTAGATTTTAATTTAGAAAAGAGGAATTAACATGACAGATAAATCTTCATCGAAAAATGAAAAAGTATCTGTAATGCAACAAATTGAACATACTATAAAACATTATCAAGCATTGTTAGCCGCGGTTAGACCTTATTGTACTAACCGCTATAAAAATTTTGAAATATTAAAACAAGATATTTATACTCAGGTGTTAAAAGACTTAGATAAAATTAAGCATGTATCAATAAAAAGTGAAGTACAAGATATACCTGAAGACGTAGCTGACTTAATTCAGTACTATAAAGAATCTGATGATGTAGACTTACAGTCACTTCTAATTACTTTTTCAGATTGGTATAATACAGAACGTGAAACTTTAAGTAGTAAAGTTAAATGGATATTAGACAATCCTGAAAAGTTTATGCGAGCATGGTTATCTGACTATACAATAAAAGATCAAGTATTATACTTTGTTACACTACCCGACAATTGTAAAGCAGGTACTACTAAAGCACTTGTCAAACATGATGACGGAACAATTACATTAGAGTCTGTAAATATTTTAACAGTAGGTAAAACTGAATATACACAATTAACTAAGGAAGAAATTGAATCAGTTGATAAACGCTATATGAATTTTGCTTACAAAGTTGAGGAGGTCAATTAAATGATTGATGTAGAATTAGAAAATTTAATTAAACAAGACGAAGCGTTAAAAGAAAAATATAAAGTAGGTTGGTATTTAAAAGATCATGTATATAGATATCTTTTACAAATTGATCGAAATGGATATATTTTATATAAGTCTAAAACAGCTATGGATAAAAATTCAAATACTATTTGGGGAGTAGATAGTAATACAAATACTTGGTTTGCTGAAGCGCAATATTTAGGTGATGAACTTAGGTTAGTTACTCCTTATATTTATAGTCCGGAGGATTTTAAATAATGGCTAACTATTATCATAAACAATCTATTATAATGTGTCCTCACTGTGATAATCCTTCCTACAGTACACAAACTGAATTAGAACAAACTATGCGAAAAGATTTAGAAGATTGTGCAGAATTTACTTCAAAGTGTGAACATTGTAGAAAATTGATGTATATTAGATGTGCAGTAGATATTAGATATAGTACCTACCAAAATGAACATGACTTAGAAATAGGAGGAGATTAGTATATGCTAGACAAAGGGTTAGTAAATTATATAGAAAAGCGTGTTAATGACTTAGCTGACGATTTAGAAATGAATGCCGCATATAGTGGTTCAATGAGTGACGGTGGAGCTAGTAGAAAACGTGAAAACCTAGAGTTTTGGCTTAGCGGTGTACGACAAGATGTTCCTAAACAATATGCTGAATTAGCTAATGAATTTGAACGCAAAAAAGATCCTGAATATCAGAAGTATCTTGAATTAAAGAAAAAGTTTGAAGGAGAATAATAATTATGAAATCTAGAGTATTAAAGAAAAAATTTACACAAGTAATTGATATTCTAAATCAACTTGAAGTAGTTGATTGCGACTTTGATTCTGAGGCTATGCTTTATTTAGAAATTGAGGATAATGACAATAACTGCTTATTGTTAGAACGTGTTTGCAGTATATTAGGAATCCATAAACAACGCTTTTTTGATTACTGCAAAGAAGAACATGAATATGATAATTTATTAAACTTAGCTGATGGGCTATGTTTAATTATAGATCGCGAACCTAAAAACTATACTATTTGGTATAGCAGTGAGAAAGGATTCTTTTTAGCTAGAAGTTTAGAAGAGGAGTATTGCTAATGAGTGAAGCAAAAAAGAAAGTTATACTATTTGAGGACTTATTGAATATATTGGATACAATGCCAAAACAAGTTATTTATATCGACTATGTAGATAAAGGTGAAAGTAAAAGAATAAATACAACCGTCGAAATACTTAAAAGTGATGTACGTAAACCTGATATTTTTAATACTTTATTTAAATCGCCCGTTGAAAGTTTCTGTATACGACTAGATGATTATTATATGGGCGAAACACTTATTAATATAACTCTAGGAACTATTGGAGGTAAAGTTAATGAATGCTAGACTTATGAAAAAGCAAGTAACTAAAGCATTAAAACTTCTTAATACTTTAGAAGTAGCTTTTCCGGAAAAATATTCTCTAGGACATATGCCTGTTTTTATCAATGACAGTAACATGAAAATCATTAGTAAAGCTTGTCAATTAATGAATGTAGATGTAAACTATTTTACATCTTTTATAGTAGCTGAATATAATGGTTTAGACGTTTTAGACATTGTTAGGTCGCTTAATAATACAATGCCTTTACGAGATAAATTTGAAGTGTATGCTTTTAATGACTATACATTAACTTTAATGAATATTAAACAATTTGATAAAGCAATGTCGTTAGTTATTCATCCAGAAGTTTCAGCTTTTAACAAAGGAACTCGAACAGCTATTCTGCTTAATAAAACCAACCCTATACTTAATCTAATACAACGTCCTTATAAGAAGTTAGACTTAGGACAAAACAGCTTATTCTTTGCGAAAACGGGCGCACAAATAAACGAATTAAAGCATTTACTAGCTACTGAAAATTCAGATGTAGCTATTGGTTTAAGTTTAGGATATCCTCCAGAATGTGTTTATTGGTTTGATAAAGCTTCACAAGATGAATTACGTACTACGCCCGTAGCTATATTTGATAATTTTAGATTTAAATGTCCGGAAAGTTTATTTCCTTATGCTAAAGAATATATGCAAAAACAACATAACGCAAAATTTATTAATTTGGATTATGTAACTGCTAATAAGTAAGGAGAATTTGTAAATGAAAACTATAGAAGAGTTAAAACAAATAGGTTGGTGGAAGAAAGGCGAGCAGTATAGATATTCATTAGGCATGGGTTTAGACGGAATGATCTATTACAGAACAAAACGTCAAGTTTTGACTAATAGTAGAACTGTTACTGCTAAGCATCCTGATTATGATAAATGGTTTCATAAAGCTGAATATTTAGGAATTGAAATGCCTGCTGAAGTAAAACAAAGTATAAAATAGTTACAAGTAAGAGCTAGTTGATACAATTAGCTCTTTTATTATTTATTACTTGTATTATCCGATAATATATTGTATTATGTAGTTGAGGTTAATTATATATAAAGGAGAAATCTAAATGACAAATAAGAAAAAAGAAATACGTCAAATCAAAGTAAAATCTATTGAAAATGTTTTACCTACTAATGTGGAGCTAGATGGAGATATTAAATTTACTTCATATGAAGATCAGTTTTATGATGCACATGCTGTACCTTCAGAAATACGTTCAGAAGTTATTACAGAATATGTACAGCTAGATAATAAAGTATTTGAATCATTAGATGAAGAACAAAAGAAAGATTATATTAAGCACTGCAAAGAACTATTAGCTATAAATTTAGTCAAGGATATTATGAAAGATGTCACTATACGTGAAGCTAATTACAGTGACAAAACTATTTTCTCTGCTAGTATTGTTGTAGAAGATTTATATAAGCTTTCAGATATTAATCAAGAATTATCAAAACAAGGAGGAAATAAATAATGAAAGAAGTATTTGTAGGTGTATGTTTTTATAAATCTTTTGTAGAAGGAATTTTTAAATTTGATCAATACGTCACGGAACATATCAAACTGACACCTAAAACAGTTGTGTTAACTCGCGAAGCTTTTTGTACTAGATTTATCCATAAGCTAGAAGATGAAGATGTAATAGTTATATCAGAAAACAACTCACTTTATATCTATAAACTAGTCCTTAATGATGATGAGTTGATTAAGCGTACTATTGTCATGCTAAAGAAATCTATTTTAAATTATCAGAAAAAATCTTTAAATGACAAATTAGAGTCTATTCATTATAGTCTAAAGCGTGTAGATGAAATGTATTCAGAACTGGAAGGAGAATGATTATGAAAACTTATGTAAAAGTATTTAAAAATGTTTCACATGAATCACTAGAACTTAATATTAATAAGTATTTAGAAAGTGTACAAGAAGAGGCAAAAGCTAATAAACAAAAAGCAAGCTTTGATTTTAAATTTAGTTCAAGCGGTGATACTAATAAATTATCTTGTTTAGTAGTAGTTACGTTGTCAGAACCATTTAGCAATATCTTTGAGTGAGGTTATTCATATGAATGAAAGTGTTTATAAGGTAGCTATGAACCAACTTAAACAAGTTCAATCGCATTATGAAAAGAATTACCACTGTACGTGTTTTCGATTTGTTAAAGGCGTAGCGTTGTTTCTATTAGTTATAAACGACAATGGTGGATTTCTAATTAGAGAATTTACGCCTCAGCCTTTTAACTGCAATTTACGTATGCAAATAAATGAGGATGGAACTATTGACAGTAAAGTCACAGTTCCTTCTTTTATCGTTAATACTAAGTCATTAAAATCTATAGTTACGTATTTAGCTGATTTAGATATTGCCGCTGATGAAATTAAAGAACAGTTACGAAAGTCGCTAGATATTAAATTAATAGATGATTAATTAGTGTATATTATGCCAGCATAATTTATGCTAATATGTTAATGAAATATAAATTACTACGTAAGGAGTTTTTATTATGAACAATATTGAAAAAATTTATGAAGCTATAAACGGAGCTACTTCAACTAAATCTGTTGATTATTCAAAACTTGCTAAAGTATTTAAAGCAGATCAAGATTTATTTGATAGATTTAGCAAAGACGCAGAAGCGCTTTATGAAAAATATAAGAAGCAATTAGACGCACTAAGTACTCGCCAATTTAGTTCACAAGAACAACAAAATGAAGCTGAATCTAAAATTGATGCTCGATTTAAAAAAGGCTTAGATGCTTTACAAGTTAAATATGTTGATCTAAAACAAAAACAAGGTACTAAAGAATTTGCTTCAGCTCTAAAACAAGTTGCTAATGAGCTTGATAGTGAATGGACTAGCTACTTTGCATAATTGATAAGAAATACATCAGCTTTTATAGTTGGTGTATTTTTTTTACATAAAGTTTTTTCTTGTATTACCGTATAATATATTATATACTAAATATGAAAAATAACTAAAAGGAATGGTTAATATGACTGATTATAACGAAATACTAAATAGTTACAGATTTGAACGTCTAAAAGAAACGGAAGAAAGTAGGCAACTAACTAGAACGGTATATAGTTACTATCAACCAAGATCTATAGGATTACTTTTAACTACGGTATATAGAGGATTGTTTAGTTGTTATAATTTGTATCTTGAAAAAGGTTTACTTGAGGAAAAAGAAATTCCTATATTAAGTAGATTATTTGATGAATACGATGATAAGTACTGTATTGACGCAGGCGACGTAGGTTTTCTACTTGATGACTTTAAGGAAGAAGTAGGCTATCCTTTTGAACTAGTTTCAAATGACATTACTTATTCTGAACATGTAACCTCATTTCTATTTCGTGTACGTAAACTAGAAAAATATAAAGAATTAAGATGGCATCAATTTATAAATAATCCTGAGTTTGATAATTATATATTTGACAGAGAAAATAAAGTCTTTTATGAATGTACAGATGATAATTTCTTTGACTGCTTTATTTATATTCTAAATAATAATAAACGGTTTAAACAGCAGTATTTAGATATAACTGCTACAGAAGATAAGCTATATTTTATTCAAGCTAAATATAGGGTTGTAAATTGTTTACATCAACTAGTTTATTATTTGCCTACTGAATATGCGTTAAGTGTAGGAACGAAATACGTACCTAATACATTTAGTTATGAATTTAAAGCCAACTATTAGGAGGAAATAAATTGAATATAAACATTAATGAATTATCAATTGAACAAATAGCTGAGTTACTTACAAAACGTATTAATGAAATTTGTATGAATGAAGACTGTAGTGACTATGCTTATCCTAATACTTCTGAGGGCGAGTGTTTACACATAGCGCACGTTTTAAGTGAGAAGGTATTAAGACAAGGTGAGCAATTAAAACCTGAAATAAGTAGCTTAGACGCACAAATACGCAGACTAGCTGATTTAGTATATTTTCAATTTGAAAACAACAAATCCTATTTTGACTTAGTATTAGATATAGATGGATATGAAAAAACTTATCATTTCACATTATCCGTATTTGTAGAAAACATTAGGTATAGTGATAAATGTAACTATACTTTTGTATTACATGTTAGAAATGAAAGTAGCGGTTATAATATAATAGAACAACAAAAGGTTAAAACTCTATATAATATAGAAGGTTTAACTGTGGCAAAAGTATATGATTTGTATTTAGGTACAAAGGTTCGTGACAAATTATATCAGTACCTATTACACGCTTTTGAATATGATTTTAAAAATAGAATAAGTGTAGAAGCAGTAAAAATAAATGGTAAACCTATTTAGTTGTATTTTCGGATAATATATGCTAACATTTAAATTGCCCTAGTAAATTTGTATTAGGGGAGATGAGTAATTAGTTAACTTGTTTTTCAGATTGTTTTTTCTAGTTAACACCTCCAAAACTATTTAATATGTTACGCGATGAAAGAGTATTCCCTGTAATTAAACGTAGCTAATTACTCATAGATGAGTCTAACACTTTTATTAAATTGTGTTAGGCTTATTTTATTTGTATATAATTATTTAAACGTTTGCTATAATTGCATTGAAACCAAACTATTTTTTAGGAGGAATTTAAATGTCCACAATTACAGTTTATCATGGATCTAAAGAAAAATTGGAAATGCGTAAAATTGATAGAGAGGCAGGTGTAGGTACTGCTGATGGCGTTGGTTTTTATACTGCTACTGATATTGAACGTGCTAATATGTATGGAGACTTTATTACAGAATTTGATTTAGAACTTAAAAAAGAATTGTCTTCTAATGAAGTTACATTGTCACGCGATATTATAGCTGAGATGGTTGAGGAAACTAGCTATTGGGAAAACTATGGCGAACCTTATGGTAGCGTTACACTGCAAGATCTAGTTAATGAATCAGTAGATGAATTAATTGATAACGCAGAAGATGATGTTGAAATTATTGGTGACATTATTAATGCGCAAGATGCCACTGATGAAATTTTAGATATTTTGAAAAAACATGGATATAACTATTCACGTGGTGCTGAATTTAAAACAGATTATATTGTATATGATTTAGACACTTTGACTATTACAGATCAGTTTGAAAAAACTTATGAAGGTGTAGTTATGCCAAGAAGCGATGAAGATGTATTTGAATCTGCAGGTATTGAAAAAGATATTGCACAAAATCAACTATTTTCAGAAATTGAACAAACTGCTAAAAACTTAGATTGTGATGTAGAAGACTTAAAATTTGCCATTGAGTATGACTTTAATGCGTCCAAAAACTTATTAACCGTAAACGTAGCTGTATTTAAAGGCAAAAAACAAGTTGACTATATTAATGTTGCTAAAGGTAGCGGTAAGTTTACAATGGATGATATTGAGAAATCTAATAAAATTGGAATTGCTTATCACAAATTCTTGAAGTCAAAAGGACTAAGTTCTGTTATTACTAATAAATCTAAATTGAAAATGTCTTCTGAATATATTAAAGAAGATGTTGAAGTATTTTCTGAAAAATACAATCAAGCATGTGACTTAGTAGAGCAAGCATTGAACAGTGTTAGCGAAGCTTCAGGTTTTATTGATACGTTAGGTAATTACTTAGTCAATGTTCCTGGAAAAGAAAAGCAATCAAAAGCTAAGGCTATTAAAGAGCTTAAAGCTAAATTACAGCAGTTAAAAATGTAAACAGATTATTATAAGCACTATTTTTATAGTGCTTTTTTATGTATGCAATAATTTGATATAATATCTGATGTATATTAGAGTAGTAGATTAAATTAAAGGTGGTGTATCTAATTGTGTAGTGCTTCTATAGTCAACTTGGAGGTGTTTAACATGTATGTAGTTTTAGGTGACGTTACGGATAATAACGTGCCGCAAGGTACAATATTTGCTATAAGTTCCAACGGTATTAGAGCTAGAAAGTATTACGAGAAGTATAAAGGTCAAATGAATGTCACTAAATTAATTCGTTTTAATAAAGAGGAAAGTAACAAGGACTTATTTAATTCAAATTATGTTATATTAGAAAAACATGTACGGACGCAACTGAAAGAATTATAGATAGAAACTTACTAGCAATTTTTATCATTGCTAGTATTTTTATGTTGTATTATCGGGTAATATATTATATACTAAAATGTGTAATAAAAAGGAGGAATACTAGTGGAAAACAAAAATGAAAAGATTATCAAAAAGATTAAAGGACTTTTAGCAATTGCACGTGACGAAAGAAATGATGAAGAAAGTCAGTCTGCCTTTGTATTAGCACAACGTTTAATGATCCAATATAGTATTGATAAATCATTAGTTGAGGATTCTGAGTATTATGAAAATGAGGACAATATTGATGAGGAATCTGTAACTATTTTTAAAAAGCTATATTGGTGGGAAAGGGAACTTGCTAATATTATTTCTAAAAATTTTAAAGTTAAAAATTTTGTACGTAGTAGAGGTCGTAAATCAAAAGTTGTCTTTTTTGGTTTTGGTAGAGACTTAGAGCTTGCTAAAGAAATGTTTATCTTAGCGTATGATGTCATTCTATTTCATAGCAAGAAATTTATTGATGAATTTTATTCTATGCGTGACGAGGTTCAACGTGATAGATATTTAACAGCAAGTATTAAGTCAAGTTATATTAATGGATTTTTACAAGGACTTGAAAAACGTTTTTCAGAGCAAATAGCGGAATTACGTCAGGTATATGAAGTATTAGTATTAATTCCTGAAGAAGTTGAAGAAGCTTACAATGAAATGGCAAAAAGTTTTACAGGAAAAGCAACTTACAGTATACCTAATGCTAGAATATCTAGTGCTTATGAAAAAGGTTTTACAGATGGAAAATCTATTGATTTTACAAAACGTACTATAGGTGAAGGAGAATTTTAATATAGAAATATCAAAAGATAATGCTATACTATTATTGAGGTGATACTATGTCAGCAACTCACTTAAAGATATTATGTATCATTGCTATGGTTGGATGTTTAGTTATTGCGCCAATTATGTTTATGACTAATAGATCAATATCCGGAGCATTATTTTGTCTATTCAGTTATGAAAATTATTTAAATATACAACGCCTTAAGAAAAAGAGGGATTAGTTATGTCTAAGTATAAAGTTATAGCTATTTTAGAAGAGTCTATTAATTATGATAGCGTAACTGCAAAAATTAAAAATGTTACTAGCAATAAACTATTTGAAGGATATGTATTTGATCTTTTAGATGAAATAGAGCGTGAAGTTTCCAGTGAACATGAGTTATATATAATTGACATAGTTGATAATAATAAACGATCACTTATTAATTCAGTTGTTACTACTTGATAAGCTCAATTTTTTGGGCTTATTTTTTTTTATGCTTTATGCTTGTATTACCCGGTAATATATTGTATACTTACTTTATCAACTTAAACAACTTGGAGGTAGTTTATTATGCGTAAATCACAAGATCAATTAATATCAGTTTCACAGCCTGATAAGAATGGAACTGTTACAGAAACTTGGTTTGTTACTTGTCCTCGCTGCTCTGGTAGTGGTCAATATGTATATACATCAATGGGTAAGAGAGTTAGTGGTGTATGTTTTAAATGTGACGGATCAGGTAAAGTTGTAAAACGTGAAAAGATCTATACACCAGAACACAGAGCTAAATTAGATAAAGCTAATAAGCGAGCTAAAGAATTAAAAATGCAAAAAATGTGGGAACAATATGGTAGTGAACAAGGTTATGTGTATATAGCACAAGGTAACACATTTGAAATAAAAGAAGAACTTAAATTAGCTGGATTTTCTTTTAATGAATACATTGGTTGGTTTAATTTAGAGGATGTAGATTTTATTGATACAAAACGTGTAAACTTTGACGAATACACAGATAAAGATCAGAATGGAAATATCTACTTTGTACAATATCTAAATGATTACCAACTTGCTAAAAAAGAACGTGAAGAAAAGCAGAAAAAAGAATTAGAAGAAACTGCAAGTAAATTAAACTATTTAGGAGAAGTTGGCGAAACTATAGAAATGCCTGTTAAGCTAGTTAAAAAATTTAGTTTTTCATCATATGATTACTACACAGAAAGTGAAGTTATTAGATTTGGATATATCTTTTTAACAGACAATTATGAAGAACTAAAATGGTTTTCAAATGCTAATAAAAATTGGATAGAGCAAGAAAACCTAACTATCAAATTTATTGTAAAAGGTCATGATTGTTATAAAGGACGTAAACAAACTTCAATTAAAAACGTGCGACAAATACCATAATTTATTTCTTGTATTACCGGTTAATATATGTTACACTATTTTTACATTAAGTAAGAGGAGAAGTTAGCTATGACAAACAGTAAGGAGTTAGATTTTACAGAATTATTAATGAATTATGGATTACTTAGATTTGATCCAGAAAATGATGCTAACGAACTTAATTTTGAGTTAGCTAGAAAAAGAGTTGCTTATTTCAATTATATGAACTACGAAGAAGCTTTAGAATGTTACGAAAAAGTTCCTGAAAAGCTTCGCAAGCATGTATACATGACTACAGGAAGTACTCCTTTAGTAATATACGATTGCAAGTATTTTATGTTCAATATCGAGTTTTCATTCGATAGGCACGCTAAGAATCTTGAAGAGTTTTATGATAAGTTTTCAGAAGAACGTGAAGCTGAACATGTATTAGCATTAGCAAATACATCTTACAAAATCATGGTTCTTAAAGTATTACTTGCTCAAGATTTAATACCAAAAGAGCGCAAACGAGAACTACTATTAGATGTGTATACTTTAACCGAATATCAATTTGATTCAGAGTATGACTTTTTTGTCAAAGAATTATCAACAGGCAGTACTTTTGAAGATATAGATTTATTAAAGTCTTCAAAAAATGTAACTGATAATGATACATTAACTATTTATCGCGGACAAGCAAGTAAGTCTACGCCATATGAAAATTCATTGTCATGGACACTTGATTATGATACTGCACTAATGTTCTATAATAGATTTGGTGAACCTGATAAGTTATATAGTGCTGAAGTAAAAGTAAGTGATGTATTAGCTTATATAAATGGACCCGAAAAAGAAATACTTGTTACAAGTGATAAATTAGCTAATGTAACAGAGATTCAACCTAGTAATTAAACATACAAGCTGATACAAAGCTTTTAAGAAAGGAGGTTTTTACTATAATCAGATTTGTTAGCTGTTAGACAAGAAAAGGTAAAAAGTTAGGAATATAAAAATTTGAGGAGGAATTTAAAAATGAATAATGTTAACTCAATGAAACATCTACCAAGTAGACAGAAAAAGGATCCTTATAAAGGTGCTAAACTTGCGGCATACGTGCTTTTAGCATTTTTAGGTATTATCGTATTGAATGGACTGTTTGGAGGTCCTAGCACGCACGAGAAAGAACAAGACATGCTAGACAAGCTTCAAACACGTATGCAAAGTTCTGCTTCAGTAGAATTAGATTCTGATGAAAAGGAATTTAAAATAGTTCCATTCAATAATGGTATAGTTGATGAAATCGCATATGTACGTGACACTGGATATAATTCAGATACTTATGACGAATTAGTAGCAAGCATTCGAAGTATTTCAAATGAAGTTTCACAAGAACTTGGTAGCGGATACAGTATTACTTTGAGAAATCCTGCTAAGCCTAGCTACACATTAATCCATGTAAAGGACAATGAAGTTTTATATGATGTAGTACGCGACGGAAATCAGTAATGACAAAAAAGGACAAAAGGAAAGGTTGATTACAATGGCTAGAGAAATAAAGGACGTGTTAGTAAGGAAAGTTATGGATGCTCCTAGAACTGCTAAATATTCTACTATTGTAAAATTCGAGAATATTGGAGGTTGCCGTACAGTCTATTATATTTGGCATTGTGACAAAGTAACAGATAAAAAAGATTTACCATTTAACAAAGGTGATAGGTTAACAATTGCCTACACGCTTAAACAAGAACGAGTGGAAACCGATGCTACTATTAAACGTGTAGACAAAGTAACAATATTAGATAAATTTTGAAAGGACGTGTATAGCATGGTTAGACGTACAGAAATTGATTTAGAAACACTAGCAAATTTACTTGAAGGTATCTATTTTAGCGCTGATAGAGATTTATCCGATACTGAAGAATTATTAGAGTATCTTCACAAACATGGCGATAAAACAATTGTATTGACAGAAACACAAAACAACTAATAAACCTTAGGAGGATACATGTATGAAATTTGTAGTAGAGCGTAGAGTAAATGGTATTGTTGCTTATGATGTTGTAGAAGCTGATACACCTGTAAGTGCTATGCTAAGTAGCGGTACACCAGATTTTAGTGAAGTTATTTTCGGAGAAACAAGTAATAACGAAGATTTACAAGATGTTGAAATTGTTGGTGTATACGAAGTAGGTCAAACTAACTTAGCTGAAAGTTTAGCACACAATATGGACACTCACAGTTATTACAGACAACGTATCACAGATATCGGATTTAATCCAGATAACTTTGAGCCGTTAGACAAGGAGGATAAACAGTAATATGAAGTATAAAGAATTGAGTATTGTAGCTTGGGTAAAGCGCAATAAAGATGGATACTATGAAATTAGACCTACAGATATTAACGGACGTGATTTAGCGCACAAAAAGCTTCCTCTGAGTATTTGTAAAGAGCATAAATTAGTTACTCGAATTGATAGAGTTAACAAACTTCAACAATTTTTAAATACTATTGAAGGACAAGATTTCTTTGATAAGTATGCAGTAGAATTTTCTTATTAAGGAGTATATACATGAAACTATTTTTTGATACAGAATTTACAGGACTACACAAAGAAACTACGCTTATTAGCATTGGTATAGTTGCTGAAAACGGTCATACGTTTTATGGCGAACTTACTGATTATGATCAATCACAAATTGATGAATGGCTACAGGAAAATGTCATCGATAATCTTTATCTAGATGCTGTTTCAAAAGAACGATCATTGAAAAGTAACAACCAAGAATTTGAAAGTTTAGGCACTAAGCAAACTGTCAAGGAAGATTTAATATGGTGGTTAAGTCAATTTGATTCTGTTGAAATGTGGTCTGATTGCTTGGCATACGATTGGGTATTGTTTAACGACTTATTTGGTACAGCGTTTATGATTCCTAAAAATGTCTACTATATTCCTTTTGATATTTGTACTATGTTTAAACTTTCAGATATTGATCCTGACATCAGTAGAGAAGAATTTGCAGGCATTAAAGAAAAAGATGCTAAACATAATGCGCTGTTTGATGCTTTAGTAATTAAAGAATGTTATAACAAAATGAAAGCTAATTATAAATTAAAGTAGGTGTGTAATATGTTACCAAATGTAAATGATCAAGTTAATTTAGATACAAATTCAAAAGCTGATATAGATGAACAAAAATCTCCGATACAAAAGAAACAAGCTCACATTGAAGAAATCAAAAAACGTATTGAGCATAAACGTAAACGCAGATAATATTTTTGGCTAGCGAAATTTTATTCGTTAGCCTTTATTTTTATAGTAAAGTGACTGCTACTGTTATACAATAAACTTGAAACTAATTAACTAGCATAGGAGCTGAAAATTATGTCATTAAACAATATGATACATGCACTAAGCAATGTCAATATTAATGAATCTGCCCAAGACGCAAAAGTAGAACCTATTGGTGGTTTTTCAAAAATCCTTGACTTTTTAGAAGGTACTGGACTTGAAGTTAAAGAAGACAAATCACAAAATGCTTTACGTATTAAAGATCCAGAAAAAATGATTACTTCACGTTCTGTTGAAATGTCTATTTACAAGGCACCTGATGTAGATTTATTTGATGTTGACGTTTTATCAATGAGATCTGGAGAACACTTTTCAGAATTACAAAGTGTAGATATTAGTGCAGTATTAGCTGAAATTAGTTACGCTTTCTCAATAGCTAACAGCTAATATATGTTCCTTGTCAGAAATGACGAGGACATTTTTATGACAATTGTAGATGAAGGAGATGTATTAGCATGGATAAAAATGTAGTAGATTTTCCAATGTCGGAATCTGAAAAAACATTGTTGAATAATATTAATAGTTACTTGAAATTAAAACCTGAAAACGAAGCTACTATCGATGAATTATGTAATTTCTTTAAAGTGAAACCTGAAACAATTGAACGTATTATGCACTTAACAGAAGGAAGAGTTATATCTTATTTAGACGAATCTATTGAAAAATCAATTGAACAGGAACAAGAAAATAATCAAGTTGAAGTTATAGTAGAAGAATCAGAAGAGGAAGAATCTGAAGAACAGGAAGTAATTGAAAAGGAACAACGCAATAGAAACTTTTTACAAGAATTAGCACTTGATAAAATTAGTTATGAAGACGCGGTACAAGCTCACGTTGAAAATAGAACAATTGACAAGCTAAAATTATTTCAAATTCAAGTGGCTAAAAATGAATTAACACGTATGGTCAAAATGATCGATTTGTTTAATACTATGCAAGAAGAGTATATGAATCGTGTTCAAGTAAGTTATCAGGACATGGGTACGGATGAAATCATTTATCATAACAAATTAATCAATCAATTCCTCGAACAATCTATGAAAATAGTTGATAAATTTACACAAGATGAAAACTTGCAAATTATTATGATGGACAATGGAATTGATGAAGTTGCTCAAAACTTACGTGAAGCTTCAACAGCAGAAGACGTTTTATTAGATAAATCTAAACGTAAGCAGGTTCGTAAATCAGCTCAACGGCTTATTAATTGGCTGTCAGACGTTACTAGTGAAGAGAAACAGGATGATGTTACAAATACAGCTAAAGAAGCTGAGATTGTCGCAGAACCAACGACAGAAAGCGATAGTGTAAAAGAAACGCAAGATACAAAAGAAGAAGTAACAGAAACACCTCAATTGAATATGGATGACGACACACCTGTATTTGAAATGTTTAAGAAACTTGAGGAGGAACATAAACAATGAGTCTAATTTGGTTATTTGTATTTTTGATTTACTTTGTCGGCTGTAGTATTGTTTACTGTCTTATTTATTCAGCATATACATTAATTACTAAAAGTGTTTTTGCAATAGTAGGTTATTTTAGTTTAGGTTTAAGCTTAATATTGATGTATGTGTTTCAGCAATTTTTACTATCTGTTATTAATTTAATGTGAAGGAGTTTACTATGTTACTGCATAAATTAAACAAACAAATTATAGAACTACGTGATAAAATTGAAAATATCGAAAATAGTGGAAAGCATATAACAGATAAATTAGAAGGTATGCGAAATCATCTAAATTCCTTGATTGCATTGCGTGAAGCATATTTACAAGAGAATGAACAATTCTTTAAATTAATAAGTTATTATGAACGACGTATTGATCATATTGATACAGTAGCACCCACATTATCTTTACCTGACAGACGTAGAAAACATATGGACAGACATATTTATAGTGAATTCGTTGAACGACTACACAATACAAGAACTGATCAATAGGGGAGGTACTACTTATGTTTGATGACATAAAAATAGAACAATTTATCAGCTTTACTAATTACGGTCAATTAATTGATAGAAGAGTAAGAAAACTATTTACAGAAACAGATGAAGCTGAATTACATCAGATTAAAAAGATTATTTTAGCAGTTATTGATGAACGCTTGCCTACTATGCCTATGTATTATAAAACCTCTTTTGTTTATGAAATGACACGTATTTATAATGTGTTACGTGAAAATAAATTAACACAAGGTACTTATCTTGCGCTTAATGGCAAGTTAACGTTAAATGGGCTTAATTACACGGACAGTGACTTAAAACACATTGTACAAACATTCTCACGCTACTATAAATACTTTTTAGGTATCTCAGATACATGGTTAGAAAAAGAGGATGAAGTTCCTTTAACAATTCTATAAATTATTTAATGAAAAATTAATAAAAGGTATTTACTTTATGTAAACCATTTAATATAATGTATTTGTAATAAACATTCCTAAGTTTGTTATTTCCTGAGTTGATAGCTACTAGATAAGCTTTTGTTTTTAAGCGGACGTACGCACCGCACCTAAAATTGATTTAAGAGGAGATGAAAATTCTCTTCCAGTTTGTTCCCACTTATCTAGTAGCTTATTTTTTTTTAGTGTTAGTTTAGGTATTACAAGGTTCAAATCCTTGAACACTAATTAGCTTAATACCTTGGGGAAGTGTGTTAAGCAACGTTGCATGAATTAGCGATCCCTTGTTCTTTTGTTACTTGGTTAATATTCCTATTTTTTGTCATTACTCCTTTTATTGATTTCAATTTATTTATCATAACACTTTACTATCCTCGCTAATTCATGTATACTATATTTGTCCTTTCAAATTAACCTTTCTTTTTTGTTATTTTTCATTTAGAAAATTTACCTTTTTGTGAAAAGCATCTAGTATTAATTTACTAGGTGTTTTTTTACTGCAAAAAAAAATAGACTCAATTAAGAGTCTATTAGTTAACTTTTTCAAGTGAAACTACAAAATCTGGATGACATAAACCTACTGCACATCTAACAGCTTCAAGTTCTTTTAGTTTAATTGCAGTATTTTTAAGCGTACTATAAATAGATTTATTACTTATGAAATCGTAACGTGAAACATAGTACGAAGTTAATTCATAGTCTTCAAGTTTAATGAGATACCTTGAATATCTGTCGTCTATCATATTGTTCCATTGTTCTAAAAATTCTTGTAATTGAATTATAGTTATTTCGATTCTACGTGTATCATATTTACGTTCATGTTCAGGAAGTTGTAATTGTTCCTCAAGCACTTTTCTCCATTTGTTTATTAGTTGTTCAATCTCTTTGTCAAATTTCATTTATTACCATCCTCTCTATGTCCGGGCATTTCTGCGCTAACTTTATCGTTCGTAACATCATAAATAACTACACCGTCAGAAGTTGCGAATAATGATCGTGAAGCATTAGTCGGATCTAAAATTACAATACTATAATTTTCACCTAAGTCATTTAACATTTCTTTTGACAAGGACTTATACGTATTACATGTATTTTCCCAAGTGCTTTTTGTGATTTCGTCTAATGTATTATTTTCAACATTCTTTAAATAAGCTGATTGTTTAGGAGTTACATAATAAGTTTTAGCTAATTTATTGAATTTAGTTTTTGCAGTTTTATCAACTTCTGAAATTCTATCTACATAAATAAGCTCCGCTTTATTAGCTGACGGTGAAGCAACAGGTGCAGTATCTATAATTTCTTCTGTTTTAACTTGTGTATTAAACAGATACGCAACAAGTCCGATAGCAAACACCACACAACATAAACCAAATATCTTTTCTAATTTGTAATTGTTCATTTTGACTATCCTTCCATTTCTTTCTTTAATGTATATACACAGCTAAAAGATCTAGGATGTTTCGCCATATATTTTAAATAGACACGTGCCTCACGAGCATCACTAAATTTAGCAATCTCTTTTTTTAAAGCTACGTCACTAGATAAATCATTTTCCACTATACAATACTTACTTACCTTTTTGATTTTCCTCATCTTGTTCATACGCCCCTATCAAGTCCATTGTTATATCTCTAGCTAATGCTGTTACAAATTGTTCTGGATCACTAGTTTTCATCATATCTACTAATTTTTGTTTCAGTTGTTCGTGTACTGTTTCGCTATTAGCTTTTAATGCTTCTGTTTGTTCGTACGTTGATAACATTGCAAGAGTAGCTTTTTCAGCAACTTCATCAATAGAAATTACAATATAATTAGGATCGTTTTCCATTTACTTGCCTCCTTTACATTTTATTAAATAGCCCTGCACCTATGCCCTTTGTAATTAACATAGTTTCATCAGCTAATTTTTCAGAAGTAAGATCTATAATAATATTTTCAAGTGATACACTATTTTTAGAAATAGTTTCTATCAATACTATTTTTGCACGCTTTTTTAATTCTTCCTCACTGCTATTTTTAGCTAGTAAATTATTAGCAATAATTTTATCAACTACTTTATCAGCAGTCTTATCAATAAGTAAATCTAAATCAATTTTCATTTGCATGAATATTCTCCTTGCTTTGTAAATTTCTAGTGAATGCGTTAATAAAATCTATAGGTACACTATTCACAACCGTTGTACCTATAATACTTGTATAAGAAACTTTATAATAAGTATCATCTACAGTACCTAAAATAGTAAATGATTTATTACTATTGGGTATTTCAATTACTTTGCCGCTTTCATAAACAGGCATATAAGTTGATGAACAATGCAAAGTTATTTCTTCATTTAGCATGTAGTAAACGTTGCCATTAATATTAACATCACAACCATGCCTATAACATTTTACTACCGTACCTTTACAACCTACTAGTGACCTGAATCTGTAGTCTAAACTAAGTTTTACTACTACAATATCATCCACCTTAAACTTATTCATTTATAAATAATTCCTCCTCCAAAGACTATTTACTATAATTAAGTATACAGTGTATTACCCGATAATACAAGAATAAACTATTGAGCTTTTACAATTAATTCAAATCTATATTCTTGTGTACAATCAGGATATTTTTCTTTATCAACTTCGCTTAAAAACATTTGTATATTACGAGCGAAAATAACGCCTGACTTTATATTTTTATATACAACTAGCGTTTCATTTGTTTCCGTATGAAGGGCTATACAAATTACTTTATATAATCCTCCTTTAAAGTGTCTGTACGTTCCATTAATTTCAACTTCACGTTCCATAGTAATCCTCCAATAGAAAAGACTCAATGTGACTTACGAACACACTGAGCCTTATCTGAACAATTTAGTTAGTATTATTTAAGGAATATAAGTGATGGGCAAAATTTTAATTTTCTAATATATTATTTTTGATAAGGAAAGAACATATTTGAAAGAATTAAAATTAAGACTATGCTAAAACTGATGCGGTTTATTGCAAAGTATCACTTAATTAATTTTTTTTTGAGCGGATTTATTAAACGGGATTATAGCTCTACCGTTACTGTCTTTCCAGTAGTATGGTCGAAAGAACACACACATTTAGTGTAATTTTTTTTTGCTGTCTTTCCAGCTGTCAATAGATAAAACAAGATGTGTCTTTGTATGTCTTTCCATACAGTCAGTTGAACAACAAACAAGAATTTTTTTACTAGTCTTTCCTAGCAGTCAGATTGATAAATACTTTTATAATGAAAATGAAAAATGTGTTTGTAGGCGGATTTATATAGCGGGATTTTTGTTAGCCTTACCGCTTAGTCCGGACATGTAAACAGTTAGCACATAGTAATGGCAAATTACAATGAAATTATATTAGCAGATATAAATTTTAAGAGGAACTAAATGAAAACTATACATAATGAACTTTTAGGATGAAATATTTTTTAAATATATAGTTAAGCAAAAAGTTAAATGCTAACTGCTTACATATCTAATATACAGTAAAAATTTTAAAATGTTACTAAATTTGCAAAAAAAAATTAAATTTTCTTATTTAAGTAAGAAACAATAGACATAGCAGAATTTGATTTCATATTATAATGTTCTTTGTCAACTACCCATTGTCCTTTTACTTGTCTTTCATGTACTATTTGAAACAAATTATCAGTTGTTATAGTAAATAAGGCTCTTCGTGTAGAATTAATACTTACTATAATAGTATTACCTTTGTTTTTAGTAATTTCAAACTTAGTATTTTTTATAGCTTCTACTACATATTTATATAAATGTTCCAAGTAAATTCTCCTTTCTAAATTCTGCGAACATTCAAATATACATCAAATAATCACTAAGTTTTGCTAAAAATAATAAATTAATTAAAATTATAAAAAATAAGCCCAAAAAGCTGGACTTTTAAAATTTTTGTATATTAATTTTAAGTTGAAGCTAGTATATATAAATAATTAGTGCTATTATGTTTTATGTAGAGTTCCTTATTAAAGAAGGAAAGGGTTACTTAGTTCCCAGTCAAAACTAACTTTTGAAAATTACATATAAAAAAAAGATACACCAGAGTTGGTAGCTCCGATGTATCTGTTAGTAAATACCACATCTATTTACTAACGCTAAGTTAATTATACTATAGTTCGTATTATAGTACAATATATAAAGCTGGCGTTGGTTAAAATAATTTTGTTATTTTTACTAACGGCGGCTATTTTTATTCCCTTTTTCGTCGCAATTAAAGTAGAAAAAGGCTAAGACGGTACAGGCGTATTACCGTAAAGGATGACTTGTCATGCTAGACTACGTCCGAATCAGTGTTGCGAGCTGAGGGCAATGAACTATTGGAAAAGTTTGCATGTTGACTTGTAAGCAGTAAATACTCGAAAGATATTTACAATGACTAACAATTGGAAGGGATAATGCGGTAAGACGTTAGAAAGCAATCCTATATTAGAGTAATTCATTTCCTAATTAAATATTAGGCGTACACTTGATAGAATAAAAAGTGTTTAGGAATTATTCCCGGATATATAGGAAGGAAACAGGGTCGTCGGTTTCTGTAAAATATGTTTTCGTACCTAATCGAAAAGTGATTCACTAACCAAGAAATTTTTAAATTTTTTAAGTTAGTACTTTTTATACGGGACTACTACTAAGTCCCTTTCTCTAGTTCCTCATCTACCAAGTTAAAACCATTACCAGATAAAAGATAAAAAGATTCTAGATAAGAGATAATTGGTGGCTGGTAGGCTGGCTCTTTAATAACTAGATATTTAGTTACTAGATATATTAGATAAATTCATACTTCCTTAACTATATAGGAAATTTTTATGGCTAAAATTTAGCCTTTTTATTTTGACTAAATTGAGGAGTTTGTAGACTACAGTTAATTTATCTACTATAATTAGATTGAATACTATAAATTTTGAAAGGAAGGTACTTTTCATATGTTTGATGCACTAAAAAATGACCCAGCTTTAAAGCCTTTTTTAGAGTTTACTGCTTTAGATGATGACGACAATAGTTCAAATAGTAAAAGTTCAAATACTATTAGCCCTAGTTCTAAATTTCCGCCTAAGGGTCCAAAGTATTATCAGAATAACTTTGAAGACTTAATCGCGCCTGTTAAAGACAGTGAAAGTTTTAAAAAGGGTTGGAATCATATTCAAGCTGTACAAGGTAGACTATATAAAGCTGTAAATAATAAAGCAGTCATTAATAGTAAAAATACAGTTGTGGATAAAGATCTAATTTTAATTTTAATGATTTTCCTATTTTTAGGAGATAGTACGTACAATAGCGTTGTTATGGGCGGTAACGTTAATGAATTTACGTATTATAATAATACAAATAGAAACATTCGTACCATATTTACACATATTCAAAAAGTAGATTATCCTGAAGGCGAAGATGGAAGACGTGAACGACTAGGAAAAAACTATCGTGTATTAGTAGAAGAAGTTCAAAAGTTTGTAAATGAAGAGTTACGTGATTTAAAATAAGAAAGAGGGGTGTAAACTTTGAGTGATGAAGCAAGTACAATAATTCAAGGCTATTTAAAACGAATGCAAGATGAGTATGAAAATTTCAATACTGTTTATAATGATTTACTGACAAAACTTAATTTAGCGCAAACTGAATATACAAAGCAAGATGATCAGTTTAAAAAGTTATTAACAGATGAAACTAACTTAGTAACTATTTATAGTTCATCAACTCGTCAAAACTTTGATACAGAATTTGAGAAAGTACAAAGTGCGGCACAAGCTAAAATTTTAAATATTTCACAAGTTCCAGAAGAGCTAGATGAATTTATTAAACTAGCTAATTTAGATTTAGAAGGTGTACGTAACCAGTTAAATGAAATTAGTCAAAACGTGGCTGCCATTAAAGATGAAGCTAATGCACAAATTGAAAGTATTAATAGAGAATTACCTAAAGTTACTGAAGCCGGACAAAAAGCTATTGAAGATATGAACAAAGTAGTAAACCAAGTAACTGTAAGTGGACAAACACTTCAACAGCAAATTAATGAGTTAGACTTGCGTTTAAGTGGTATAGTAAATAATCAATCTAATATTAGTAAAGATATTACTGCTATACAAGAAACAAACAAAGCTATCAATGCTTCGCAAGAAGCTTTACTAAAATTGATTGATAAAACCGATGATCGTATTGATCAAATCAATCAGCAAATCGGTGATATTGTCAAGATTCGGACGGATATCGATACACTTAAAATTAACAAAGCAGATAAGACATTTGTTACCGAACAGTTGGCACAAACTGTACATGCTTATCAGTTTGAGAGGTTAAATGATGAACCCGACGATACTGGAAGGTTACAACGTGCGATAAACTATGCACATGAAAATAATAGAACACTTCATTTAAATGGTGAACTTTATTATGTTTTTATGTTATCCGTTCCAGCGGGTTTAACGATTATTGGTGGAGGTGCGACATTGAAAAAACCGAACTTGTCCGCTGAACCTTATAATATGACACCTACTCAGATGAAATGGCAACGATTGATGGAAATTGACGATTATTCAGGAAATATTGACAGCCCACAAACAATAATACAAGGAATAACCTTTGATGGAAATTGTTGGTCCATGTGGGAAGAACCGAGTTACGATCAAGAACAGGCAAGCTTGTTGTATGCACATGCTGATAATACAAAACCGGGGCGATTAAACTTGAAAATTACAGGTTGTCACTTTATGAACAATGTGTCTGATGGAGTTCATGTTAGACAAAATGTCAATTTACAAATAGACAACACTTCATCGTTTGATTGTTTCAGAGGTGGTCTAACCATAACAGGTGGGCATACTAAGGTTATCGGAACAAATCTACAATTCAGAAGTGATAGATTAAATGACGGAATCGACCTTGAGGTTGATGGAAAGGGATATGGTGGATCGTCAAAAATAGAATTAATATTAGACGGTGTTATGATTGATAGAGATTTAGACATTGGTGGTGGGGCAGGTAATGAAATAACCATTAACAATTTAATTATGAACGAATCTAAAGGTGGCTTTAATTTTTCTATTGGAGAGGGAGGGAGTTTGAAAATATCAAATTCAAAAATAGTTGGAAAACTATCTACCACCCTTAGAAATAGATTATATTTTGGTGGCAAAGCACATTTTTATAATTGTGATTTTATCTGTAACGAATCGCCAGAAAACATCAATTCTAATAGTGAAAATTCGGTACTTTTAATTAGTAATTATTATAGATCTGGTTCGGATTTTTATGACAATACAGTAATCTTTGACTTTTGTTCTTTTGATTATTTATATGAATTAAATGAGGGTGCCCGTTTGCATGGGTTAAGATCACCAGTAAATAAAACGGCGAAAATAACAGTTACAAACACAAGGTTTTCAAATAAATTATCAACTGGAATTACAGGTGGGTGGTTAAAATTATATTTTGACAAAAATATTGTTGAATCGTTTCAATCGGGAGTTAATGTTACTGGAAATGACTATACCACGGGGTCACATACGATTATAGGGGAAAATGATTGGGGGAACATTGAAAGAGGATACCTATCTGTGGACGGCACGGGGATAACTATCGAACATTTAGGGTCACATATCGACGCTACAAAAACAAACGCATTTGGTAATTTTTTAATTGACAAAAAAGAAACAACTCATGCTAGTTATTTTAACTACCTTTTAGGAACGAGAATTTTGTATGTAGATGTCGATCCAACAACAGTTTCCAATATAAGGGGCATTGTAAATGATACTGCTATCCTTAAAGGAACGAATACAAAGTGGACATGTGTAAAAAGCGGTACAGGTTCTAATTCTTGGCAGCCGATCAATTGAATCAAACTGTGAGTTAACTGAAAACGAGGTAGTCGAGAAATCGGCTGCCTTTTTATATTGAGAAAAGGAGAGTGAGAAATGAGTAAATAGGAAATTAAAACAAGATCTACAGAAAGTTTCCAACAAGTGACCTAGTGACTTCTAGGGTACTTTAGGGTGTCACTTAAGGGGAGATTACAGTGCATGAGTTGTGAATGGCTAGTAGGTTTGTTAATTGGAGGTGGAGGAGCAGGCTTATGCTTGTTCATTTTATTTTAGGAAAGCAGGTGTCTTATTTTTAAATAGCTGCGAACACGTATTTTTAGATATTATGATCCACAATACAACAGGTGGAGTTAATATTATTAATTCAAAGTATATTAACGGTAGAATTATGGTACATGGCGTAAATGGTATTGGAATAGACATTAATGGTTTAACTGAATCTCAATTATGTTTAATTGCTAAAGATTGTGCTACAAAAGGAATTGTAATTAACAACGCAAATGACAATATTTTTAGTCAAATAACTTGCGTAAATAATGTTGTAGGTTTAACTGTATCTAAACAAACTACTCCTAATACAAGAAATATTTTTAAGGATTGTATTATCTATGGAAACTCAACACAAAATTTATTAATTAATAAAGGAACAACAAATACAATGTTTAGAGATATTAGTTTTAAAACGGATAGTTTAGATTTATTTGTAGACTTAGCACAAGATGCCTCTAATACTTTTGAAAATGTAAAAACTTTTAGTTAGGAAATATATTGATAAAATATGCTTTAACTTTGAAAATGTATAACTATTGGACTCTAATTGTGTTAATATTTATTTGAGCTCAACTATAAATTTATGAAGGAGGCTACTTATGAAAACTGTCAAACTAAATGCTTTTGACAATCCGTTTGTTTATGGCGTAGACAATAAAGAGTATCTAGTCTTTAATATTGACAATGAAAATCAAACTTTAAAATTTCAATCATTAATTGGTGATTTAAAAGTTAAGACTGCTAACATACTGTTTAAAGCTAATTCTTTGACCGCTAAACTGTACGAGATGATAGTGGACGACGATATCCTTACATTTACTCTACCGAGCGTATTAACTGGCTATAATGGTAGTATGTACGTTTATTTACTTTTAAACTATTCGGATGATTTATCTACTTCTGATTTATATACATTTAAACTGGTAAATAAAGGATCTAGTACATTTAATTTTGAAATTTCATCTATTTGTGAATCAAATATTTCTACTATTGTTTCTGAAGAAATTAAAAATGAGGGAATAGCTAAAAGTGTTTTAGATACTGTAAGTAACTATGAATTTGATAAATTACAACATGCACAACAATCCTTATCCTTAGTTGAAAATGCGTTCTCTTCTACACTTGAAAAAAGAATTGATTTATTTAATTCAGCTTACGATAAAGCAATTGAAACTGAGTCTAATACTACAGGAGATATTAATGATAGTGATATTGATATTCCCGGTAGTAATGCAGATAGTGATTTGAGAGATTATGTTGAAAATGTCAAAAACCAAATGGCGGAACGTCTAAAAGATGTAACTGCTGTAAGTAAACAAATACAAGATGAAATGGAACAAGAAAAGCAAAGCTTTTTAGGTACTTCATTAATCTTTCAACAAGATTTAAAACAAGAGCGAGATATTATTTCTGCTTATGGAGAATCTACTCGTCAGCATATGGATCAGGAATTTAACGAAGTAAAAAATCATGCAGATAAAGTATTTGCAGATTTTAGTAAAGAACTTCCAGATTTAGATGCAAGCATTAAACAAGTAAATGATAAAATTGTAGCTACAGATAATAAAGTAGGAACTTTAAATACTAAAGTAACTACTGTGGAAAATGATATTACAGAACTTGAAAAAATGCACGATGAAGTTACGCAAACAATTAATAATGGAAAACCAATTAACTTATATAGTAATAGTTTAGACTTCGGGGACTATGATTATAGTGGAAGACCTAATTTGATGCCTAACCTAGACTTTTCTAAGCTAAGCAGAACGAACTACACGATTCAAACGCCACTACCATATATAAAAGATGGCGGGACTTATTTTGTACTAGACGCTTCAGACGCAAGCGCCGCTAATACAACGCAAAACGTTTTTATTCCATTCTTAGGGCGCTTAGAAAAAGGCGGTACTTATGTGGTAACCATACCTATGATGATATCAGAAGATTTTGGAACGGACTACGATGGTACTCAAATTTTTCCATATAATGTAAACGATGGTGCAATAACTACACGTACTCTAACCATGACACCTAACGCTGATTGTCGTGGAAAGTGGCAATTTATCAAAAAGGCGTTCACTGTTCCTAACGACCTGTCAGATGGTAAATTTGCACCGTATTTACATGTTTGGCAAAATATCAATCAAACAGGAAGATTGTACATTGGTTATGATATTAAGATTGAGAAAGTGAACTCAACAAGTGATACAGCTACACCGTATCAGCCAAATCTACTTGATGAGCCATATTGTTTGAGTAAGGTGCCTTTGGGTAAGAATATTGCTAATCCTGCAAAAACTTTTCCAATTAAAACGCGCGAATATTTAGTGTATAGCGGTGCAAATACGGAACCTTATATAGCAGGTCAACAATATATATTAACTATGAAAGCTACTAAACCAGTAACGCAAACATTTAATGTTTTTATAAATGAAGGAACAATAGGTTTTGGCTCAATGACCCCTGTAGAAGGTTTAACTGATGTTTGGCAGAAGAAAATTACTGTTGGGCAAAATCATATAGATGCCGGGGTAAAAGATAGAATTACAATTTATCAGGTGCCTAATTCGTCTGTAGGAGATGTTCAAATTGACTGGCTCAAGATTGAAAAAGGCGACACACGGAATATTAAATCTTATAGGTATAAAGGTATTTCGTTAAGAAATACCGTTAATCCTACAGCTTTTGATTGGCAAGAACAAACAGTAGCAGATGTATCTACATTAAAAGAACAAGTAAATACATTAACACCAAAAGTAGATAATTCACAGTTATTTAAGTTACTCAGTACGTATCTGAAATGTTCTCTCCCATGCATAACCGGTCAGATTGGTAACCTAAACCAACATCATTTTTAGCATTAGCAAAAAATACAGGATTTTATTCTATTAGTACTGCTGAAGCTAAGTTAATGTCCGACTATAATGAACTTCCTCCATTATTGCAAAATACTTTCTTGTTTATTAATAACTATCCGCCACGTGATGGATTTATTATTCAAGAAATTACAGGTGGAGAAATTTCTACTCAATTAGTGCACAAGTATTATAGACGTATTGAACCTGACGGTACTTATAAAAATTGGAATAAAGTAATTACTGATAAAGACGTTTCTAAAATGAAAACTTTATATTCAAACTGTATTGATTTCGGGAATTATGATTATTCGGGGAATCCGAATTTGTTGCCAGTAATAGATTATTCTCAGCTAAGTGGAACAAATTCCAGTATCCAACCGCCGCCAGCATACGTCAAAGACCGTGGAACTTATTTTGAAGTTGATATGAGTGATCCATCTGCGTCTGGTGTAGATAGGCATGTATTTATACCCCTTATTACACGTTTGCAAAAAGGAAAAACATATACAATTAGTGCCAATATTATGATTAGTAATGGAATGATTATAGGTAAATGCCCGCTGTACTATTCAGTATATAGAAGTCAACCTAAACCAGAGACAATCAACCCAGTTGTGTTATACCCAACTAATAGTAATAATAATTTTGTGCGTGTAAGTAAAACATTTACCCTACCATCTGATTTAACTGATGGTGATTTCTCACCGTTTTTACACTGGTATTTTCCAGCGGATGCTGTGGGTAAATATTATGTAGGGTACGATATTAAGATTGAAGAAGGTCCAACAGCCACACCTTATCAGCCAAACTTATTACAAGATCCTTATAATATAAGCGCTAATGATGTTAATAAGAATTTAGTTGATACACGTGTATATAGTAATTCAAATTATCTAATAGGTAGTTTTCCTATTAATACACCTTTAAGTAATGGTGAAAAAGTAACTTTTACGTTAAAAGGAACCAAACTATCTACAAAACAATTTGGTTTTTATGTTCAAACAGCTACGGGTGCAGGTACAGAATTTCAAGGACATCTTGTACCTATTGAAGGACTAGCTAATACTTGGTCATGGACAGGTAATTTAAAAATTGCTCAGACTACCACAAGTACTGCAAAAGTAGTGGTTTATCAACTTCCACCAACTAGTCAAGTTGCTGACGGACCTGCAACTATTGATTGGGCTAAGCTTGAAAAAGGTGAAACATTTACACCTAATATAGAAAGATTTGAATATAAGGGTATAAGTAGTATTGAAACATCACCTAATAATTACTATTGGTCAGCTGAACCTTTTAATAGAAGTATTTATTCTAACAGTGTGGATTTTGGAAATTGGGATTATACAGGCAATCCTAACCTTAGCGCTAAACTTAATGCTTCAAGTTTTTCTTCAGGTACTGGCGCAACAGTTTCAGATGAAGGTGATGAAATTGTATTTACCTTAGATGGAACTAGGCTTACTAAATATAAAGTAGATACGCAAACACCGTTGATACAGGGTAAAATTTATACTATTAGTTGTGAAATTTTATTAGATTCTGATTTTGTAGGAGATCCTTCAAATATAAAATTACAGCACTCTTTCCTTCCTGGTGGAACTATTGTTTTACAGACTACTACAGTACCTTCTAATACTTTAGGTACTTGGCAGAAACTTCAAGGAACTGCTACTATCAATTATGGTTCAGGAAAACCCAAACAGTGGTACAGTGTATTTACTAATATAGGTAGTAACACAAGCACAGGTCATATACGTTTGCGCAATGTTAAAATTGAAGAAGCACGTATAGCTACACCTTATCAACCAAATCTTTTAGTCGCACCGTATTATTTGAGTAAGGTAGATTTGGGTGAGAATATTGCTCCAAATACTAATTTACCAGTCACAACGTCTAGTCAACTTATAACACAACAAACATTGTCTAGTTATTTAGTAAAAGGAGAAACTTACACTGTAACTTTAGAAGGTACTAAGCCAGAAAATCAAGACTTTTCTGTGTTTATTGCGGATGTTGGAAACACAAAATTTGGCGATATGACACCAGTTGAAGGTTTAACCAACCAGTGGGAGTTAACATTTACTTATAATAAAGATACACAAACTAGCGGTACTAAAGAAGTTCGTATTTATCAAAGATATGCGGAATTAGGTTCATGTACCATAAAATGGTTAAAAATTGAAAAAAGTTCAGTAGCTACTCCTAATATTAAAGAATACAAGTATAAAGGTTTCTCAGTTAAACCAAGTAATAATCCAAATGATTATGAATGGAGTATTGATAGACGGTATGGCGAAAAACGTCTAGACAAAATGGTTAATACTACAGATCCTCAATCAATTGATGGTACTAAAAACTTTTTACAAGTTCCTACTGTAAAAGGAAATAATGTATTATTTGATGAAAAACCTTTACCTTATGAAGGTTGGTATACTAACGGAGAAGTGTTAACAAACTTATCTGATAAAGCTAAGTTACGTGTTGGACCAGTAGTAGCTACAATAGGTAAACAGTATAATAGATCAATGAAGGATGATCCTTTACAATGGAATGGTTCTCGTTATGAAGCTACTGTTTTGCGAGACTGTACAATATTAATTGAAGGTTTTGCTAGAATGCAGTATGGTTCAGGAACTAGTGGACAATATGGCTACTTAGTTTATTATCGAGATTCGGCACAAACTCAAGAAATTGGTTACGTAGGAGGTACTGGTGGTAGTGTTCCGAATGCTGGAGGTACTGGAGATAAATTACAATGGAAACAAGGAACACCGTTTTCTCGAATAATAGAATTGCATCAAGGAGACGTTTTCAATATTACATTTAGCACAAGTTCTGGAGCAAAAGTTGATTTTGCTGAAGTTCAAACGTTACATGTAATGGAAATTGAACCTTTGTAATAAAAAAAAATAAACGGATAGGATGGAGAGAATATATGAAACAGCTATGGATGTACTATAGAGTTGGAGGTAAGTATGTAGGTGAGGTAGACGATACATTTGAGGAAGTAGTACCTTATACTTCCATTCCTCCTTTACAAGGCACACGTAACGATGAGTTTCCTTTAACAGTAAATGATCAAATTTTTGATCCTTACGAAAATAAATGGGTTGAAATTGTTAATGCACTTGATAGAAACAAGCTTAATAATTTAGAAGCTATGTATAATGCTTTAGAAACTAAAAACGTTGAGCTTGAAAAACATACAGAACAAGCTAATGCTTTAGTAGCGAAAACAATGGCAAACGCTATTAAACTTTCACAAGCAGATGAAGCTTTAAAATTAGCAAATACAAACTTAACTAAGTTAAACGCAAAAACAATGGTTACTTCAGTTAAAAACAGTAATGACATTGAAGTATTAGCTACTAAAGTAGATGAGATTGATCCTAAGAAAGTATTAATGCCTAAAAACATTGTTGCTAAAACACAAGTAAACTCAGCAGGAAACGTACAAACAATCGTAACTGGTATTGGTAAAGCTAATGGAACTATTAAAGTGGAAGATGCTAATGAAAAAGAATTAGGTTCTACACAAGTTACAGAAGGCGAAACATTCGAGTTAACTACTACAGATGTAGTTGAAGTAAATTCTACTATTTTAGTATCACAAACTTTAGACGGAGTAACATCTAATAAAGTTTCAGTAACAGTAGTAGAAGAAAAAGTAGAGGAGGAAAAATAATATGTACAATTACGACGATATTGCTTTTATGTATAATGGAGGTTACTTTACGGACGAGGACTTAGAAATCTTTGTTCCTTCATGTATCAGCGAGGAAGAAAAAGAGAAAATGATTGCTGAAAAACCTAAAGCATAAAAACTACTTTTATTAAGGCACATCTTTTAGGTGTGTCTTTTTTATTTAGATATAAATTTTATCATGTTTATGTGTTATCATAATGTTGAAATACAATTAATTTCAAAACTTATATAGAGGAGGAAAATAAATGGATAACGATTTGCAACAATACGCTGATGACATTAAAAAGCAAATGGATGATTTATTAGCACAAGTTCAAGCAAAAGCTACTGAAACTGAATCAAATTTTGTAGATACTAGACGTACTGTTTCTGCAAAAGGTGAAAGTTATGTCAATGATATTGATTCAGCAAATAATTCAACACTTAGCTATGGTTCAACAACTAAACAAAATATGGATGTTGAATTTAATAAAGTACGTGAATTTGCGCAACAAACAATTGAAGACATTAAAGTTTCACCTTATGATTTTGAAAAGTACATTAAAAGATCTAAAGCACATATTGATCAGTTAGTAGTAGATGCTACTAATGCAAGTGCGAGTAAGGTAGACCAGATTAATAAAATTCCTGCTGATTTTCAAGAATATTATACAAACGCAAAAAGTGGTATTGAAACTTCACTTACAGAAGTAGATCAGCATTTACAAGAAGTACAAAATTTAGGAACTTCTGTTGAACAAAACGTAACTGAATATATGAATTTAGTTAAAAACAATCAAGTATATTCGAAAACGCAGACAGATAATTTACTTAAAGCTAAAGCTAATACAGCAGATGTAGATACAAAGCTTGCTAAAAAGCGTGATACTGCTACTAAAATCACTATTAATGATTTAGATGATTCTACTAAATCTAAAATTGAAAATGGTAGTGATAATGTAGCTAAAGCTAATGAAGTAGTTAAGCTACGTGGAAATCAAGTAATTTATGATAATAAAGACTTTAACGTTATGCCAACAGTTAATGGTGAACAATTAGTGACAAGTACAGGAAATGTTGCTAGTTCCACAACTGCAACTAAATTAGTAAAGGCAGTTAAGATCAATAATGTTGACTTTGATGGTTCTAAAGATATTACTTTAAAAGCTGGAGATGTAGGTGCTTATACGAAAGAAGAAGCAAATACTAAATTTGGCATGGATAGTTATAGAGAACAACGTTCAGGTTTAGGATATGGTCTTTATGGGACATTTCGAAGAGTTGGTAATATTTGTTCTGTTGAATGTAGAATGAATCAAACAGTTTCACGTCCTAATGGAACTTCTAATTTAAATGAAAAAGTACCTAATGGGTTTAAACCTAAAGGAACAGTATTTATTAACGCAATGGTAAATGTAGGACCTACAATTAGAAATGATTGCTATCTAACAATGGTATTAAATCCAAATGGAACAATGGAAACTTATTCCTTAGGAATGAATTCACAACCGTTAACTGTTAACCTATATGCTTCTTGGATAACAGCAGACGCTTAGATTATTAGTATGTATATTTTATTGGAAGGGTGACTATTTTTGGATATAACAAATTTATCAGTCGATAAACTAAAAAAGATGACTGCTACTGAATTAAAGCAGTTTGATGAAGAGGAACAGAAAATACTTCTACAAATACTTAAAGAACTTTCAACAGAAGGTAAGAGTAAAACATTGGAAAATTTATGGTTAGATGACTATGAGGAAATTCCTGTAGACATTGACACCTTTTTAGATGATCCTTATTACTTAGGTATTGCAGGTAGAAGTATTTATCCTTCTTGGAGAGAAGAGTTACGTAAAATATTTGATCCTACTCGTTCGCATACTTTAAATGAAATAGTATTTACAGGCGCTATCGGTTTAGGTAAAACGCAAATAGCAATTACAGGTATAGCTTATATACTATATAATTTAATGTGTTTAAGAAATCCTCAACAGTATTATGGAACAGGTGAAGGAAATAAAATAGCAATTGTTCTTATCAATATTTCTCTAACACAGTCAAACATAGTTGCATATAGTAAACTGCAAACAGCGCTATTAAATAGTCCTTGGTTTGTAGAACATGGTACAGTTTATGAAAATAAAGACAAAAAAACCTATATTCCTCCAAAAGATATTGTTATAATTGTAGGTAGTAAGGAGTCACACATCATCGGTACTGACGTTTTCTGTCTAACAGGCGATACAGTTGTTCAAACAGATGGTGGTATAAAAACATTAGAAGAACTTTCAAACAGTGACACGCCTTTCAGAGTTAAGCAATTTAACCCTAACATTGGAGAGTTTGTATGGAGCGACTTAACTTACTCACATAATACTAAAATGACCAGCGAACTTATAGAACTAACTTTAGAGGACGGAAGTGTAATTAAATGCACACCTGAACATAAATTGTTAGTACGTAACGGAGCTGATTATAAATATAAACAAGCTATTGAATTGACAGAAGAAGACGATTTAGTAGTGGAAGGAGAAGAATTATAAACATGGCTAATAAACGTAAACTAAAAGGTGTTAAAAAGGAATTAAAACGTAAAAAACAACTAAAAATGAAACGTGAATTTGATGAACGTGTAGCACGTAAAGTACGTGAAAACTTAAATGCTGACGTTAAATTAGTAATGCTAAAAGGAACTGATCCTGCTGTATTATTAGGTACTACTAAAATTAATGAGCGTAAATATAATCTATATCTTTCCTATAGAAAAGATGATATTAATACGTATATGGTACGTCCTAAAAAAGAAGGAGAAATATTTGACTTACCTCATTATTTAGTAGTAATTGATAATAAGAACTCTTCACTAGTTACTGGTGAATTTGCACAACGGGTTATTAATCAAGTACGTTCTGAAGTTGCAGACTCTGAAGTGGAACGTAAGTTTGAAACGTTAAAAACTTCAATTGCTACAGCAGGAATGATTAATGGGCTAACAAGCTTTATACCACAGCAAGGAGAGTAAACGGATGTCTAAAACAGAAGCTTATATGACAACTTTGTGGTTTTCAGATAAATTGGGAAGCACAATGGAAAAAGAACAATCTCAATTATTTCAAATTTTAGATGAATTAAAAGATATTTTTACTGTTAATAACTACACACTTTTACATGACTTAGAAAATGTAGATAGAGTAGGTGTATATTTTAATACAGAATACGAAGCTTTTAATGCTCGTGAACAGCAACTATATCATTATTCATCTATTGTAACATTGTTTGAAGGATCTAATAACTTTAAAAAGCGTACTAAAGGAAAACGTTCAGATGTTTATGTTGTATTAGAAAATGATACATTTAGCGTGTATAATTCAGAATTAAATAGTTTTGCCAATGAAGTTACTTTAGATAAAATGTGTGAAGTAGTTTATAACTTAGTACGCAATAAACAAACACGTTCTATTATTTCTGTAGTTCCAGATGAACGTCCTAAAAATATTGATCAATGTCTAAGTGATAAACGTAAACGACATTTATTAACAAATGTAGCTAAACGTGCAGAAGTAACTTCAGTAAGTATTGGTATTAATAATCGTCCTACTAATTTACTTTCACGTATGATAGCGTATACAAATAATACACCTCTTAATGATTATCCTCTAATGGTTTCTTATTTTGATAATTTAAATGGAATCATTCGCTACAGTGTAGGAACTACTACTCGTCAAACCGCACGAGTACATTTAGACATTATTGCACATCAAGCTATCAATGAAGCTATGAGCCTTTGTTTTCCTAGTCTGGTAGTATTTAACCGATATGATTTTGATAACGACATATACAAAGTAGCAAGCGAATCAAGCGTTGTTTCAATTGAACCCTATGCTATTAATTCCGTAAGCTACTATAAAGAGTTAGTTAAACAAACTATTCATAATTATGTAGAAGATCCTAGAGTGGTAAATTTAATGATTAACAATAGAGGTGTATTTACTATTATACCTTTAACATTTACAGATGAACAAATTGCAAATATTTTAGAAAACAATTTTATTGAAATTAATACTAGATAGAGGTGATTAAGCATGGCAACTTTTGGAGAAGAGTTAGGATTTACTTTACCTGACTGGGTGGGTAAGCGTAGTTTTTATGTACCAAAGAATAGAGCCGCTTATGAACGTGCAGGACGTACAATTGCAAAAGCGTTGGGCGTTCCTAAAAATCCTGGACGTGTTAATTGTGTAAGTTTAGACGTAGTTTCTATGGAAGAACTTGATAAACAAGCTAGTGGTTTAAACGTGCTAAAAAACAGAGAAAACTTAGGAAGTATACCTGAAATTCCTAATAGTCGTTTAATGTATGGTGAAGACGTATTGGAGAAGGGCTTTGAATATAATATTGATAAGTATGTCATTTTTCTTATCAATAATGAAGTAGCTTCCATTTTCTGGGTAGATGGAGAAGGTATCTAATTATGCAAACAACTATTAAATATAGAAAACCAAATGGCAGTATGGGTACAAGTTACACAACTAAACAAGGTAAGCAACTTGCATTTATATTAAGAAGTATTGAAAGTAAAGGAAATACATTAATGGAAGTTCGTATTCCTTTAGTAGGAACTTTACTAGGTACACAAATTTATGAATACATTATGAAACAAACTAAAAGAAAGGGGTAACTTATTATGTCAAATTTAGCTAGAGCAGACGCTTCTACACTTCTTCCTGGAGATGTAATTATGTTTGAACAGGACAACATTGTAAAATACGGTACAGTAGATAGAGTTATGGAACATACGAGCAGACGTACTTTGGTACGTTTACGCAACGTTATAACAGAAAATTCTCGCTACAGTTATAATCCATTACTAGTTGTTCGTAATGATAAATTTTATAAATCAGATAGAGTGAATGAAGACGTGCAAGTATTGGATGGTACTGAACCTTTTGCTAATGGAGTTTATATTGCTGATTTATCAATTCCTGAATTACTTAAACGTAACAAGAAAGTTGATGAACTAACAGAAGAAATTTTAGCTAATGCTAAAAAACTCATTGATGAGCCTATTGCTATTAAACGTAAACAAGCAAATGATTCTGTAGACAATACATCTGATGAAAATGATCAAGATGTACATGAAGACATTAATGAGCCAAAAGCAACTTCAAAATTTAAACCTATTGACATTAAGGTTTCCTAAGGACTTGAAATTATATGAAAATTATTAGAAAGCAGAATATAAAATTAGATAAACCTGTTCCTGTTTATGACATTATACAAGCAACGCCTTTCAATAATTTTGTTTTAGGTAACGGTGTAGTAAGTCATAATTGCGCACTAATGGATGAAATGGAGTTTATGAAAGGTCAATCTGACAATATGACACAATCAAAAGTATTTAGTTTTTATAATACTATTAAACGTCGTATGGAGTCTCGTTTCTTAAATGACGGAGGTAGCTTGCCTACAACTCTTTTCTTAGTATCCTCTAAACAAGAACAAAATAATTTCCTAGAGCAGTATACACAAACAATTAAAAATAAACCTACTACGTATGTTGTTGATAAACCTATATGGGAAATTAAACCTAGTAAAACATATAGTGGTAAAACATTTAGAGTAGCTATAGGTAATAAACAAATTCCTTCTTCTATTGTAAAAGACGAATCCTTAACTTTTGATCAGTTAATGCAAGAAGGATATGATGATGTAATTCACGTGCCAATTGAATATTACAGTGCTTTTGAGCTTGATATGAAATCTGCTTTACGTGATATTGCAGGACGTTCAACTACTGACATGGTTAAATTTATTTCATCCTTTGCATTAAGACGTTGTTATGCTCGTTCTTTTGCAAGTCCATTTTCACAAGAAGTAATAACTGTAAGTTTGGATGATGCAAACAATGTACAGGATTACTTTAATGTACATTCAGTTCCTGAGGACATTAAACGACTTCCTGGATTTGTTCATGTGGATGCTGGTTTGAAAAATGACAAAACTGGTATATCCTATGTAGTTCCTGTAGATACAGTTATATCAAATTCGTATGTAAATGACGCTACAAAAAACTTTATACAAGCAGGCGAAGAAGTTGTTACCATGCAAGTATTTAGTGTAGGCATACAAGCTAATAAAGGTTCGGAAGTTTCACTTAAAAAGATACGTGAATTTTTCCAATTTTTACGAGAAGAAGGATTTAATATAGACACTATAACTTATGATGGATTCCAAAGTGCTGACTCAATTCAGCTATTAACTATTGACGGATTTAATGCTAAGTTATTGTCTTTAGATAGAAACAATAATGGATATGACTCATTGCGCTCATCTATTAATGATTCACGTATTATTCTAGGTGACTTAAAAGACAGTTTGCTTGAAACTGAATTAATTAATTTGGAAAAAACGCCTGCAGGTAAAATAGATCACCCTGTTACAGGTTCTAAAGATATCGCGGATAGTTTAGCTGGTGCTAACTATAACGCAATTACTAGTGACAATGTACGAGGTTTTGCGTATACTAAATATATATTAGACGACAATGAAATAGACGACGATTTATTAGATGTTTCTGCAATGCTTGGTCTAGGAGATTATAAAATAGTTGATCAGTATGATTCGTTCGCAGATTTATTAAACGACTTAGATGATTTTGATTATTAATATAGGAGGATAGTTGCATGTCAGACAAAGAAAATAATGAAAATAAAAATTCTGAAGATATTATTGAACAAGCAAATAAAAATATAAACGAGAGTTTTGTAGGTGTAAATCAGTTTAAAGAGATAATTAATGACAATTCTGATTTAATTGATATTATAGATAATTCTATTGAAACTAATGTAATTAATTCAGCTAATGACAGTTTTTCAAATAGGTGTAATTTGTACGACAATATGAGTTCTGATTCAATTATTTCAGCGGCTCTTGAAATGTATGCAGACGACGCTTATACTACAACTCCTGATGGTGATTTTTATACTGTAAGTCCAAAAATTCAACAAAATAACGTTTCTAATGCAGTTACGCAAGCATCTAATTTTCTAAAAAGACTAAATATTGATGAAAAGCTTTGGCAAATTTATTATCAATTAGCTAAGTATGGTGAGTGCTATTTAGAATTATTCTACAAGCGTGTACCTGTTGGACGAATTGATAACTATACTAGCTACTCTAAACAAAAGTTAGAACAAGTTACTAAAAGTCCTGAAGCTATTCAAATGGAAGATTATTGTGAAGTAATAGGACGTCCAGACGAAATTTCTGATGTAGTTTATAGAGGTAGTACTTTATATTATTTAAAAAATAAACAAAATGACGGTTCATCAACTATCATGCAACTAAATAATACAGACACAGAGTATTTACTTCCTTCACATAAATATATTCATTTTACTTTAGGAGAAGAGGATTCTTCTAAATGGACTAAAGTGCAAATTAAGCTAAAACAATTAGCAGAACAAACACAATTTGTCAACACTTATGAAATTGAAAAACAAAAAACAATTATAGGTAGAATATTACATGGACGTTCTTTATTGTACGACATTGAAAAAGCATACCGTAATTTATCCTTAATGGAAAATGTTTCAATGATTAGTAAGCTATCTAGAGCCCAAGTAACTCGTGTAGCTAATATTGAGGTTGGCGGAATGTCTAAAGCTGATACACGTAAAGCTCTACAACGTGTGAAAAACAAAGTTAAAAATAAAATGTCGATTAACGAGGATACAGGATCACAAAACTATGTTGATGTTTCAGGTCTGGATAATACTATTGTTAATCCTACGCAAAATGGTAAAGGCGCATTGGATTTTAATACATTAGATAGAACAGAACCTGATATTAAATCTGTAGTTGATTTGGATTACTTTTCAAATAAACTATTTGGTGGATTGAAAATACCTAAAGCATATTTAGGATTTGAAGCAGATTTGAATGATAGTGGTGGCGATACATTAGCACAATTAAGTATTCGTTATAGTAGAACAATTACTAAAATTCAATCAGCTGTAGAAAATGGATTGAGTGATTTGTGTTACTTGTATCTCATAAGTTCCGGTTTTTCAGAATTTGAAGCATCTAATATTAAAATTAATATCATGCCTCCTGTCACTAAGGAAGAACAAGACAAACTTGAAAATATGTCAACTAAACTTGAGTCAATTGACAAGATTGTAAACGCACTTCCAGATGACGAAGACTTACGTTCTAAAGCAAGTATAGCTTTATTGAAAGAACTAGGAAATAACTCACTAACAAAATTACTTACTGACTATGAACTAAACAAGTTAAGTAGTACTAAAACTAATTCTATAGAAACTAAGGAAACGGATAGTGAAATTGATGACGCTTTTGATGAAGCTAAAAAGGATACATCACTTCCAGCTGATGAAACGGATAATAATTCAGAAGACGAAACAAACACTACTGCTACTGATGACACAGAAAGTAATGACGAGTTGAAATAGGAGTGAATTGAATGTATTATTTAGACGAAAGTATTGAATCTTTAAAAAATTGCTGTATTAAGTATTTAACGCTTGTTGATAAAGAAGATAATTATATCAGTTCAGCATTAACTCATATTGAAGAAGGTACGTTAAGTGATTCAGGTGTACTTAATTTACGTAGTTATTTTGAAAGACTTAATAACAATTTAGATAAATATGCTAATAAGTTATGTCGAAAAATGCGATTAAATTACGACAAGTGTTTACAATGCAGTGATGAAAAAATTGTCAAATGTATAAGTATCGTGTTTACTTATTTATCAAAGAATAGTAATATAATGTTGACAACATTTATAGATGAAAGATTAAATCTTCAACAGTTGCAAGAAGCTATGCGAAATTATCTTTTAACGGGGGATAATAGTTGGCTTTCTATAACTAGATTACAGTTAGCTGATTTTGTACAGACGTATAAACGTCCATTTAAACTTTGGTAGAGGAGGTGAGTAAAAAGTGAAACATTCCAAAAAATCTAAAAATGGAAATGGTCTACGCCACCTTTCTTGTATTGTTTCTAATATTTCTGGTGAACCCACTGTTAATGGAACTAAGTACACTGAGCAATTATGGGAAGCAATTATTAATAATGCTACTGTAAAAAAGTGGCTTAAGAATAAAACATTGTTTGGTGAACTTGATCATCCAGACAAGGATAGAGATATTCAAACATCCTTAATTAATGCCGCCATTGCTTTTACTGATTTAAAAATTGAAGGTACTGAAGTAATTGGCGAGTTTGATATTTTAGATACTCCTTCTGGAAGAATTGTACAGAACTTGATTGATGCAGGTTGTAATATTGGATTGTCGTTACGTGGAAATGGAAACATTTTAGCTGACGGAACAGTAAGTCCAACAGGTTACACACTTTACGGTATCGATGTAGTTTCAGATCCTTCGTACCCTGCGGCACGAATGCTGGGACCTATACACGAAGGCGTAAAAGTGACACTACCTACTAAACAAGTAATTTTAGAATCAGTACAAACCGAAGTTGAGAACGCTAATACGGAACGTGACTTAGATGCTGTTAGAAACATTGTACATCGTGTAATAACTGACGAAAAACAAAAAGACATTTTATTGGAAGAAATTTCTGAAAAAACAAATTCAGCCCAACCTCTTAACGATGATTCAAAAGGCGCTGATGTAGTTTTACAAGATGCAGTTATTGACTCCTTAGTTAAAGAAGTTAATAATATTTCTGATAACCTTGTCCAAGTTAAGCATGAACGCGATGAAGCTTTAAAAGCTTATGACGAAATCATTAAACAAAATGTAACAGAGTCTGCACAATTAAGTGAATCACATGTCTTAGTACCTAAAGAAGATTTACAAGAGTTGAAACGTTATGCACGTTCTTTAGAAAGTGCTAATGCGAAACTTAAAAAAGAACATAAATCTCAGTTAGAAGAAAGTGTTCGTAAAAGTAAACGCTTGGAGGAAGAGGTTACTAGCTTAGGTTATAAAGTTGGTGGATTTGATAAACTCAAAGCAGAAAATGTAGAGCTTAGACAGAAAGTGAAACATTTAACGCAAGAACTTGATGAGTTACAAAAGAAAAATTCTACTATTAAGAAACAGCATGACACACTTTTAGAAAGTTATGCAGTTGAAAAGCAAAGTAGAACAGGTGTTTCCATCAATGAAAGCTTTAACACTTTAGAAGAGTTTGAACGTATTTTTGAAAACGCTGAAAAGCGTGACATTGTACTAAGCTCGTCTAAACCTAAAAATAGTTTCAATCCTGCTCACCTAGCAGAGTTAAACATAGTTGATCCGTCAGCTAATAGTGATTTAGCTAATTTAGCTAGATCTGTAAAAATGTTTTAGTTAAATACTAAGGAGGAACCAAAATGAACGACTTAAAAATTAATGACCGTATCCGTATTGTTGAAAGTGCAAGCGGAAAACAATTTTCATCAGACACACGTAACACTTTAAAAATCTGTTTAGAGAATGCTGAAAAATCTCTAAAAATTTATGAATCAACTGACTACGGTGCAATGACAGGAATTAAAAACTTTACATTGGATCTAATTTCAGTAGTAGTACCAAACTTAGTAGCTGAAAAAATTGTTTCAGTACAACCTATCAAAAACCAAGTTGGTGTTATCAACTATATCCGTTACATTTACTCAAACGACAAAGGTCGTGTAAAAGCTGGTGACGTATTTGCATCTGCATTGAACGAAAACAATACAGACATGTATTACAGCTCAGAAGAAATCGATGCTGAAGCTATCGAATTTTCTACTAATAAATTTACTGGTACACTTGCATGGACTCCAGTTTTAGCGGGCACACTTGCTATCGAAGGTGTTACAACAGATGGTAAAAACTTTGTAATTAAAGATGCTACTGGTGGCGACTTGCAAGCTATCAAATACGGACAAGGTACGGAATTTACTCAATCCGGAAACCTAGTACGTCCTGAACCACATACAAATACTAATACATTTATCGTATTAGATCGTTACACTAACGAACCTCTAAAAGGTGCTACTGCAACAGGTACAGTAAACTATAAAACAGGTGCTATTGATATTACAGTTTCAGGTATCACTGTTAAAGAAGAAGACGAAACATTCTCAGCTAACTACCGTTACAACCAACGTTCAATTGGTGATGGGCAAATTGGTACTAATCAACTTAAAGTTCCAGAAGTACAAACAGAAATTAAACCTATTCCTGTTACTGCTCGTTCACGTAAACTGAAAGCATTGTTCAGCTTTGACTCACTAATTGTAATGCAACAAGAATATGGGCAAGACTTACGTAAACTTGTTGAAATGCAAGTTGCCGCTGAAATTATTCATGAAATTGACGGCGAAATCATGAACGACTTGTTCTTACAAGCAGGTGAAACACAAGGTGCTTGGTCAGCAGTTGCTCCAGTAGGGGTTTCAAAACGTGACCACTACGAAACATTCTTGTTCCATATTAACCGCGCTTCTAACATGATCTTCGGAAAAACTAAAAAAGTTCGTGGTAACTTTATCATTGCTGGATTGGACGTTGCTTCAATTATTGAAATGGCAGTTAACTTTAAACCAGTTAACGTTCCAGATTCAACAGTAGGTCCACACATCATTGGTAACTTAGGACAATTCTTAGTTATTAAGAATCCTTACTACGGAACAAATGATTACTTGGTTGGATACAAAGGATCAAGCTTGCTAGACGCTGGTTATGTATACGCTCCTTACTTGCCAATTACTTCAACTGGATCAGTTATGCTAGATGACTTTGTAAGTCGTCAAGGATGGATGTCCATCTACGCTAAGAAAATGTTGAATCCTTCTATGTATGTACGAGGTTCAATTTCTTGGGCTGAATAATAAAAGAAATTAAATAAATAAAAAGAGAGCTGTTTTTAGTGATACTCTACATTTAGTTGTTAGAAATTTCTAAGGACTATATACTCGCTAAATATAGCTCTCTTTTTTCAAATTGGAGGTAATTAAAAAATGGATGTATCCACTATTCAAGTTGAAAATAAAGGACGTAAACCTTTATTCTTGCAGTTTACAGCAGACGACTCTCATAGAGTTAATCCAGGACAGAAGGTAACAATTCCACTATTAACACCTGTTTCAGTTTATTACTTATTAGAATATGTTGGTCAGTTACGTGATGCAGTATTCTATGATAAAGAAGGTACTGAAATTACAGTAGCGGATATTGCTACACTACGTAAAGATTTGGACACACAACGAGGAGTTCCTCCTTATAGAAACCTACCTACAAGCGGAAAGCTAACTGAATTTGTAGAAGCAGTAAAAGCTAATGTAGATGAAGCTCATTCTACAAAGGTTGCTGTAACTATTAAATTTATGTCAGGCGGAGTTGAAGTTCAAGAACCCGTAGTGCAAAAGCTAGAAGTAGGTACAGTTATTAAAGGTACCGACTTGAAATCTAAATATGCTAAAATCGGCGACTATGACTTGCAAGAAGCTAGTGCTACAGATTATACTGTAGTTGAAGATGAAAATGTAATTACATTAACTTATGTAAAAGCAACAGGTAAAGTAACTGTTAAATTTGTAGATGGAGCAGATAGCACTTCAATTAAAGCTGATGTTGTTAAAACAGGCGAAGTAGGTTCTAAAGAAGTAATTAAACCTGATGCAATTGAAAACTACGAAAATCCTTCTCCTACACAAAAAACTGTTACCTACACTCGTGAACCGCAAGAAGTAACATTCACTTATACTAAAAAAGCTGTTCAGGAAGGTACAGAAGCTTAATTAGTAGTCAAGGAGGCATAGTTATATGTCTAGCGAAAAAACTCAATTATTAATTGAGGACGCTAAACAAGAGCTTGGTTGGCCTATAGTAGATATCGAAATTCCTGATAGTGGTCTAGAAAAGATACTAGAAAAAACGTTACGTGAAATACAACCTTTTGTTTTGTTAACAAAGTATGAAACGTTACCAAATGCTAGTGTCATTACTCTTCCGGAAGACGTTGTATATGTACTTGAAGTATTTAGAGGTGAACCTAAAGGCGGAAGTCCTTTGTTAAGCGCTCCACAGTTAAATGACAATGAAATACTATTTGGTGCTACTGCACAAAATGGTTTACTTTGGGACACAGGTGCTTTGTCCGGAATGGGTAGTGATGGTTTAACTAATTACTATGCTATGAAATTATTTATGAATACAATTAGAGGTAACTTAGCTACAGTAGATTTTAATCAAAACGGTGACAAGCTTTATATAGATAAAGCTACTGGTGGAGATAAAATTACTATAGAATATGTTCCTAAAATTAAACAAGTAGATGATTTATTAGATCCATTCTGGTATAAGCAAGTATACGGATTGTTTGTAGCTAATTGTAAAATTAGTATTGGTAGAGCTCGTAGCAAGTACAGAATACAAGCCGCCAAATATGAATTAGACGGTCCTGCTATATTGCAAGAGGGTATACAGGAAAAAGATAAAATATTAACTACATTAGAAGAGTCCGGTTTACATTTATTGCAGTTAGTAGAGTAGATATTGTATTACCGGATAATATAATGTATAATATATATAAAATAAAATGTAGGAGTGATATTAAATGGATATTCGATCAATTTATGAAAATCTACGTAAGGATGATTTTTCAAAAAAAGTAATTAATGAAGGTGCTAAAAGTGTTGAATCATTGCCTGTAGATGGACAAACTGAAAAACCTTCAATGTTACGTGCTTTGGAAGAAATGAATAAAGCACCTAAACAAACAATTAATGAATCTTCTTCTCGTAAAAAAGCTATTGCTAAACGTGTATTAGAATCAAAAAATACTGCTACTAAAACTATTTCACGTAAGAAAGTTATTGCAGAACGTTTAGCTACTTTACGAAAACAGCGTGTAAACGAATCAGCTAAGTTTGATTTAGTATACAATGGTTGCGGCATTATTAAAATAGACGGATACTATGTTGTTTCATCTGATGCTAACAATATTGAGTCTAAGTTTTTGGGTAAACAAAATGGTAAATATATGCCAGTAGAAGATGGTAAGGAAACAGAATTTGCTACGGTAGATGAAGCTAAACAGGCTATTGTTCAATATAAAAAAGGATCAGTAAATGAGAGTGTAGATGAAGATAAATTCAAAAACAATAAAAATGTTCGCCCTCGCTTATTAGAAGATGCTGATACTGATGAAACTGATTTTTCAATTGAAGACGCTGAATTGCTAGATAACAATTTAGTAATTACTTTACAAAATGCAGATGGTGAAGAATTTACATTAACACTTAATGATGTAAACTTAGAAGATGCACAATCACAAGTATATGTCGCACAAGTAGAAGATCCAGAAACTGATCAAGAAGATCCAGAAGTTGATGAAACAGATGTTACTGAATCTTCTAACATTAATGAAGGTTCGAACTTCTATACAAATTTAACTGATGACATTGCATATGTTAACGAAGATGAAGACATGGTAGTAGTCGTACCAAGTTCTTTAAGTAAAGAACAAGTGCAAGAAGCTTTACTAGCTTACGGCGGTGAAGTAGATGCAGGTGATCCTGAATCAGTTGTTAAACAATTGAAACGTATGGAACTTAGTGAAATTAAACAAGAAGCTATAAAGGAATCTTCAAATCGTGATCGTTTTTTCGCTCGTCGCGCCAACTAAACGAAAATAGCGATGGCGCGATAAAAGTATTTGACACTATTGCTGAAGCACAAAAATATCTATATGCGCTGGCAGATATCTTCCCAAGCGCTTCTGTAGCTTTAAAAGATAAAAAACTTAATAGCTATATTGAAAATGGTAAAAATACTAAATATGAAGCAGATTATTTAGCTTATAATTTAGGTAAAGTATCTATAACAGATGAAATGCCTTCAGACATTGTTATTGTGTTACTTGACAATTTAGAAACTAATTATAGCCTAGAACAATACAGCAATGAAAGATTTAGTGCTTTAGTAGATGACTTAGTAAAAGGCGAAGATACTGTAGGTACTTTAAGTATTACATTTTCAAGAAACGGCGATATTGTAGCTTTACAGCATCAAAAAGTATTTACCGCTGAACTATGCAAAGAACTATTAGTTGATAGAGTAGATATTGAAGACTTAAATGATCTAGTTATGTTAGTAGAATTAAAATAAGGAGGTATTCTGTATGGGTATTAATATTTACGAAGTAAAACGTAAAA
>OGXP01000337.1_pt1 | contig 56651 bp, 75 predicted proteins | sample 1576351 | NCBI WGS metagenome assembly OGXP01 (sample SAMEA3541517, study PRJEB24748) | human gut metagenome | biome: human gut; feature: human-associated habitat; material: faeces | place: China | collected 2012
GTTTCGCCGGAGGCTTTTACGGTTAGTTCCGGTGATGCGTTAATATCTAAGTCGGCTGAAAAATTTGGTTGTCTTATAATTTTGCCGTCATATTTCATATCAGCATGAATAGTTCCGTCAATATCTATGCTTCCTATTATTGAAATGCCTTTTTGGGGCTGTATTTCTTTTGTAAAAGTTACTTTAAATCCGCCCGTTTTTGATTTATTGTCAAAAAACATTTTATTATCATTAAGCGAAGCGGTTAGCGTATTGTAATTAAATTTATTTGTGTTTGTCATTGCGTAAGATGAATTATCAGTTATAACAACGCCGTCTGGTAGATTATCTTTTATTATGTTTTCTGTTGAGAGAGCTGATTTTTTATTAATATCTATTTTATCAACAACATCTTCAAGAGATAAATTATTATCTTTTACTATAGTAGCGGTCTGATTTTTGATAATTATACTTTTAACCTTAACAGCCATACCTCCGGGTGCTTTTTCACAATTAGGAATAACTAAAATATCGCCCTTCTTTAAAGACTTTATCTCATTATTTATATTTGAAAGTTCACACGTCATATCAGTGTTTTTAGTCAGAATATTGCTCTTTCTTTCTGAATCTAATTTTATAATTCCGTCTGCATAATCAACGAGTTCCTTTTCATCGTCAGACATTTCCCAACTTTCAAGGTAATCTGTTATATTTTTTATGATGGTTGCTGCTTCTGCTCTTGTCAAAACATTATCAGGTCGAAAGCTTCCGTCTTCGTAACCGTTTATTATTCCATATCCATTTAATTCGGAAGCATAAAAATCCGTATCATCATCTGTAATATCTTTAAATATACCGGTTTGAACATTATTATTAGATACATTTATACTTTTACTTATCCATTTTACGGCTGTTTTTCTGTCTAAAAGTCCATGTGCATTAAATCCATTAGAATAATCTTCCTTGCCAATAATACTGCATTCATCGGCATTAGCAAGATAGTTATATGACCATTCTTCGCTACCTATATCTTCAATATTATCTGTACTTGCATTTTCTTCAACATTATCTGTGGCACACACAAGCAACTTTATAAATTGTTCTCTTGTTATTTCGCCGTTCGGATTAAAAGTGTTACCATCAAATCCGTCAATTATTCCTTTATCGCTAAGCTCCATTATCGTATCATATGCCCAGTATTCTGATGGAACATCATTAAAATCTTCATCTCTGGCATACACGACTAACCCATTTAAGTGTAATATTACTAAAATTGCACTTAATAATATACTTAGTGTTTTCTTTTTCATCTGCGTAATTCCCCCTTATAAATATTAGTCTTTTATTGTTACTGTTTGAGTGTTGCCGTTCCAATCTACGTTACAGCCAAATGCTTCCGCTATGGCTCTGACCGGTACAAGAGTGCGGTCGTTTATAAGCTGTGCGGGTACATCAAGTGTAATATCCTTACCGTCCTTTTGCATTGTACTACTGCCGATAGTCATTTTAACTGTTGTCTTTCCTTTTTTTGATACAACCGTTCCTGTTTCGCTATACCATTCTACCGAAGCTCCCAAAGATTCAAAAATTGCACGCAATGGTACAAGTGTACGTCCGTTTTCAATTATAGGTGCTTGGTCAAAGTCGATAGATTTTCCGTTTACTTTGACATCTATTGACTTCGGTGCAGTAACTGTCATCACAGCTGAACATGAACCACCCCACCAACTGGACAGTCCAATTACATATCTTCCGCTTTCAACATGATAAACAGCGTTTCCAGTTCCATTAATACGCCAACCATTATTTGTTTTATAAATAGAATCTCCGTTGTTGTTTTTCTCATATTGATACGGCGATATGATTTTACCGTTATTATCCTGTAGCATAATTTCGACAGTGGCATCTGTTTTAATATCCATAGTCATATCACCCTCTTCTGATACTACTATTTCGTATTCTTCCCATTCGCCATATGATGGACTGCCATATACTTTTTGTCCACTTGTGATTCTTTTAGGTTCTGATGTTTCTTGTGCTTGTATAGAAATAGTAGCCATAAATACAAGACACATCACTGTTAGTAAAGATACAAATTTTTTCATAAAAATTCCTCCATTTTATTAAATAATTATGTTAGGCATTACCTAACATAATTATAGCACGAAATGACATAATATGCAAGAATATTTTGTGAGCTACCACCTAACATACAAATGAGTATCTATTTGATATACTTTTTTTAGAGGTGATATAACTATGGAACAAACCCAAAATGATTATACAATATACGATATAATAAGAAGAAATATAAAAAAATATCGAAAGGAAAAAGGGATGACCTCCGCACAACTGGCAGAAATGGTTGGGCTTTCTCACGACTTCATACGACAAATTGAAAGTGAGAAAACCCGTTATAATTTTTCTGTAGAAACCTTTTATAAAATATCCGTTGCCCTTGGTGTGAGTTTGGATAAATTGGTAGAAATGTAATTTATCTTTACATTTTTTAATACCATCTTTTTCGGTGCTTTTTATCTGTAAGAGTTTCAAGAACGTCTAAATCCTCTGCTCTTTTTTCACTCTTAACAGCACCAAACATGTCAAATTCATCTAAAAAATCATTTAAGTTTTCAGGGTGATGTCTATTTATATTTGTATAGATGGTAGATTTACGTTTTCGTAAATCTACCATTGCTTTGTTTACTGCTTCTCCACATTCTAAATTACTATATTTAAGGAGTGGACTTTTTCTGGTACAATATTTTTGTTTGTATGAATGTGTTGCAAAAAATTTTTCACAATGTTCACAACGCTTAAACTTATAATCATTTCTTAATAAGAAATGAAGAATAGCAAAGGGTACATCAATCATTGAATAGCAAATATAAAAATATTGTTCTTTATTTGATACTTCAAGTGCTTTTTCGGTACTGCAATAACCAAATTTTAGAGGAACATTTGTGTAAATATCTGATCTAAATGTTAAGTCATAAAAAGATTTTAATTGTTCGAGCTCGCTATATGTAAAAAGAGTATTACCTTGTATGTATGTTCGTAAATCGCACATTTTTTCATAATAATCAAAGAGTTCTTGCTCATCAACATCTTGCTCAAATTTAAAAATTTCTTTAAATGTTGTTATTGCCTTATCATCAAATAATTGTGGATTTCTCGTAAAATGTATTAGGTCACCAATTGCGGTTAAAGGATTGAACTTGTCTGTTTTTTTGCTATTTGTATTTGGTAATATTCCTTTAACACCGTTATTGTTCTTTTCAATTTTAAAATAAAATTCCATATTAGTCACCTCTAAAAAGTTCTGATTTCAATTTAAATTTTACATCAAAAATCTCAAGTGGTCAAGAACAAAAAAATGTTATACAATTATAAATACAGAAGCGCTTCTGATTTATACGAAAGGAGAAAAACACTATGAAGAAAATGGAAGTTACATTGGAGGCAATGAATGATGGGCATAAGTATGCAATTTGCACAGGTAAACGTTTTGTTTATCCGTTTGAAAATGGCAAACGTGTCGGCGATACCCCGAATGCAACTAATATCGATGTTGCATTACAAGGAAATGCTTTCGCAAATATCACTATAAAGATTGACGGCGGTGCAGAGCTATTACCGGACTTGACAGATGAAGATGTTAAGGCTGCTTGTTCAGCCATGAAACCATATCTCGTACGTTTTGAAAACTGTAAGATTTCATTGTATACTATTAACGGTGAAATGCGTGCCAGTGGCACTGCAAGTGGAGTCGAACTTGTACAAAGCAAATAATTTACACATAAGAGATTATGGCGGGATTACCCCCCGCCATAATTAAGGAGGATATGAAAAATGAAAAAACGTATAAAAGAAACATTTTACAAATACAGAAAATGGCTTGCAGTACCTGTTTATACGCTTGCGGTACTGATAATATACTTGGTGCGAAATACACTTATATATTCTTATTTAAATGATAACTTGAATGGTGATGTATATAGTATATTATTTTCATTTTTTGCTATTGCGGGATTTGTCGGTGTTGTATATTTATGTACATCACCGTTTAGGAAAAAGGAGTTCAAGCGGGTGTGTGAGGCTGTTTCACTCAAAAACAATAAGGGGGAATATGCACGACTTATTTCTGTGTGTAATGACCCATATAAAGCACATGGGAAAATATACAAAGTGCAAAATCGTCATATCAATATGGAAGAATTTGAGAAAAAGCTGAGTTTACAATCTGCAAACAATTTTTATATATATGATATGAAATATAGCCAAAATGCGAAATTAACACTTATATATATAATACCAAGAAAGTTCTATAAACCAACAGTGATTTCAGACAGTGATTCTTTGATAGGACAATTAGATGTTAGGAAAATTATTAATTGTTTGGTGGTTGGCTCAACAGGTTCGGGAAAGACGGTAGCTATAAAAATTATAATATCAAAGATTGTAAAGTGTCACCCCAATGCTAAAATATGGATTTTAGACTATAAAGCAAATGACTTCAAGGCATTTTCAAATTGTCCGCATTACTATTCATATATGGATTGCGTGCAAGGAGTAAATGACTATTATGCAGCGTTTAAGGAGCAACAAAGTAAGGGTTATGCAGAAGAATATAATTATTTAATAGTTGATGAATGGGCGAGCTTTATCATGTCACTTGACCGTAAAACAAGTGATTCACTAAAAGCACATTTGAGTGAAATACTTATGCTCGGTAGGAGTTACCTTTTTATACCTATAATTGGTCAACAGACAGCGATGGCAGAGCTGTACCCTGCTGGTGCACGTTCAAATTTTAAAATGATATTAAGTATGGGGAACATTTCAAAAGAGCAAAAATCAATGCTGTTTAGTGAATATAGGGATCAGATAGCTGAAAATAATACAACGGGTGAGGGCTATTTGCTTATTGACGGACGGTCGCGGCTTGAAAGGGTTAGATTTGAGGTCAAAGATTTTTATAAACTTGACGAGAATATTATAAGAGCATTACAGCAGTAACGGTAACAGTGCAGGCAGTGGAGCGTAAGCAAAAACTGCCTTGCACTGAAGCTTCGCTTTGCGAAGCTTCTATTTACTTGATTATTATCTAACAAAAGGCGAAAGGAATAATATGAAAATAAAAAAGATTGATAACACTTTGTTTCCTGTTGATGATTTAAATAGGATTGTTCAAGTTAAGAAAACAGGGAATATCACTGAAATTAAGACATATCTACGAGAGTGCAGGCAGACAATTCAGAAAGTGAATGCAAATGAATATATAGTAATTGATACAGGCGAGTTGAAGACGTGTAAGCATACAGAAAAACGCATTGAAAATCCCATATCACTAAAGCAATCAATGAAAAAATTAAGAGATATTATCAATACTAATTGTACTAATTTGAGAAAATGCAAGTTTTTAACTTTAACATATCGAGAAAATATGCAAGATGTTCAAAAGCTATATAGAGATGTAAAGAATTTCCATAAACGATTAAGATATTTTTTGAAAAATATAAAATTTGAATACATATCTGTTATAGAGCCACAGGGTAGAGGGAGTTTTCATATTCACGAAATATTAATTTTTGCCAAATCTGCAGTATTTGTTCCAAATGACAAGATTGAGCAACTTTGGGGAAATGGTTTTACAAAAACTACAAAGATTAATATTGTAAATAATATAGGCACATATTTAACAGCTTATTTATGTGATATTCCAATAGAACAGGCTGATTTGAAAGACATAAAATCATTATCAGATATAAAAGAAGTGAATACTGAAGATGTAAACGGAAAAACAATTAGTAAACATATAATAAAGGGTGGTAGGTTGAAATGCTATCCTAAAGGTATGCGTTTTTATAGATGTAGTCGTGGAATTAAGCAACCTCAAATTATTAAGTGTCCGTATTCTGTGGCAAAAGATATGGTAAAGGATTCTGTTCTGATTTATGAAAAGACTATAAAAATTTCTGATGATATTAATGAGCGAACTCTCAATATTATCAATTACAAACAATTTTGTAATAAGACTAAAAAGGAGTGATGTCTGCTATGCTTGAAAATTACAGAGATAAAGATGTAATTACTATAAAAGAAGCTCAAATAATAATAAGAACCGGAAGAAATTCAATATATAAACTAATCAAAGACGGAAAATTAAAACATATTCGTGTCGGAAAGAAAATTCTTATTCCCAAGCAATATTTAATAGAGTTTCTACAATCAAATACTTGAAAACAGGTGTCCGCTATGGTAGAATTAAACTGTAGCGGACTACCTAATGTGTAGAAAAGGAGTGTGTAAGAGTGAAAGGTAGTTTAGTTAAGAAGTCAGGCAAATATTACGCTGTCTTTCGTGTGAACGGTAAACAAAAATGGGTGAATTTGCAGATAGAAACAAAAGGCAATAACAAACGCAGAGCAGAGAAAGCATTACAAGAGATACTATTAAAATATTCAAGTGATGATTATATCGACAATAATATGATGTTTATTGATTTCCTTGATATGTGGATAGAACAGGTTAAACCACTCATAAAACCATCGACATGGGAGGGGTATAGCAAGGTGGTTAATGGCAAAATAAAACCTTATTTTGAGGGGAAAAACTATAAGTTGAAAGACTTGAAAGGCAGATGTTTCACAGAATATTTTGTTTATCTTAAAGAGTGCGGAAAATCAAATGGTAAAGGCGGTTTGGGTAAAAAGGCAATATTAAATATTCGTGGTGTGCTTTCATCAGCATTTAATTATGCATTAGAAAATGATTTGATAAATTATAATTTCATAGAACGTAGCAGAATGCCGATATTTGAAACAAAAGAATTTACGCCGACGATATATAATGCTGAACAAATTAAAACGCTTTTATCATATGCAGAAAAAACGGAAAGTAAGGCTTGTTTGTTCTTGTTCTTAGAAATGTTTACAGGTTGCCGAAAGGGTGAATTATTAGCTTTGACTTGGGATAATGTTGATTTAGACAATGGCACTATACATATTTGCCAAAACAGAACAGGATCAAAAAAAGAGATATTAGAGCATTTGACAACACCAAAAACTAAAAACGGTATAAGAACAATGTCATTACCGCCTAAAGTAATTGATATGCTAAAAGTTGAAAAGTCACAACAGGAAGAAAATAAACAGCTTTTAGGTGATTGCTATAAGATATATGACTATGATTATGTTATAAGGCAAGCTGATGGACGTATTTACAATCCGAACAGTATAAACCGCATAATTCGTAAAATGACAGATAAAATAGGTTTACCGCCTTGTAGGGTACACGATTACAGGCATGCAGTAGCGAGTTTGTTATTTGAAAGTGGAACACCGCTTGCAGATGTAACAATTCAGTTAGGACACGGACAGACAAGTACCACAGAACGAATTTATATACATCGTTCAAATGTTGCAAAGGCTGAAAATGTACAGACATTGTCAAATGCAATAGGGATTTAATTATGAAATGTTAGAAAAACGTAGTCAAAAGTGTTAGAAAAAAATAAAAAATAGCCTAAAACCATAGGTTTTAAGCCATTCATGTTTGGCGGAGAAGGAGGGATTTGAACCCTCGCGCCAGTTTCCCGACCTACACCCTTAGCAGGGGCGCCTCTTCGGCCTCTTGAGTACTTCTCCATAAAAGAAAAGCATACAACAAGTTAAAATTGCTGCCGTTCTAAATAGCAATTAGCTTTGTATGCAGTACAAAATATAAAATTTTAAATGGAGGAGAGAGTGGGATTCGAACCCACGGACGGCGGAACCGTCACCGGTTTTCAAGACCGGCTCTTTCAACCACTCAGACATCTCTCCAGATGTTTGTTCATCAGCTCAACTGACAAAAATTATTATAGCAGAACATATACCTTTTGTCAACACTTTTTTTGAAAAAAATTAAACTTTTTTTAGTGAACTTTCAAAACCATAGGTTTTAAGCCATTTTTCATAACAAAAAACTGTCGATTTTTTTAATCGACAGTCAAAAATTACGCATTTTTATGAAAAACTTTTTTATAAAAAATCATACTGACACTGCAAGTTATAATTTCTGTAACCGGAAAAGTGAGCCATACATAATTAAGTCCTGCGAACGAAAATACCCAAGCAAGAGGAACAAGAAGTACAACTTGTCTTAGCACTGTTATAAAAATACTTTCCTTACCTTTTCCGATAGCCTGAAACAAAATAGGGAATGTAAGCGAGAGTGCGGCGGGTACAAAGCTTGCTCCGATTATTCGGAAAGCCACATTACCTATATTCAAAACTTCTGTATCATTTGAGAATATTCCGATTGACTGTTTGGGCAAAAGCACAAATATCGCCACTCCTAAAAGCATAAATGCGGCAGATACGGCAACAGTTTCCCAAAACACACGTTTACATCTGTCTTTTCTGTTTATCGCATAATTAAAGCTCAATACAGGCACTATGCAGACGCCGAGAGCATTAAGCGGAATAAAGAAGAAACTTTGAAGTTTATAATAAATACCGAGCACGGTTACGGATGCATCAGAGAATGACGCAAGAAGTACGTTCAGTCCGAGAATATATACAGTCCACAATGCTTGCATAATAATATTCGGCAGTCCTGCTGCATATATTTGTTTTACATACGGCAAAAATATATTTAATTTCGGCGGCTTATAAAATCCTTTAATACCTGTTATGGCGGCGGCGAGCGACTGACCTATGACAGTTGCAATAGCCGCACCTGCGACACCCATCGGTTTAATTCCGAACATTCCGAAAATTAAAATAGGGTCGAGTACGATATTTGTCAATGCACCGACAATCTGAGCAATCATAGGTGTTTTCATATCTCCTTGTGACTGCAAAATCTTTGTCCAAGTGCTTTCAAGGAATATTCCCAAGCTGAAAATTCCGATTATTCTACCGTATGTAATAGTATACTCATGTACAATTTCAGATTCTGCCGAGATTAAGGCATACGGTTTTATGATGAAAAATGAAATTAAAGCGAATATGAACCAACTCACAACAGCCATAACAGTTCCTATTCCGGCGGTGTTAATCGCTTTGGAAGTTCGATTTTGACCGTAAAACCGTGCCATAACGGTATTGACGCCGACACCTGTTCCGACTGCAACGGCACATATCAAAAGTTGCATAGGGTATATTACAGAAAGTGCCGTCAGTGCGTATCCTGAGAATTTACCGATGAAAAAACTGTCTACTATATTATATAAAGATTGAATAAGCTGTGCCAGCATAACGGGCGGCGCAAGCTTAAATAAAATTTTCATTGTTTTTTCAGTGCCGAAATACTGATTATCCGAAGGTGCTTTACTCATATATATGCTCCTTTGTATATTTTTTGCATATCAAGTATAGCACCTTTCAAAGTGAATTGCAATAAAAAAGCACCGAACAAAGTTTAATTTATTCAGTGCTTTTTTATTTCAAATGAAATCTTCGATAACATCTCTTAAATGATGTAATGAAAGTTCGTTTTCATTACAAACATTCACAAATTTTTCGGCGTCATCCTTACATGGAAAAACATCTGAAACAAAAGTTATTAGTTCGTGAGCCTGTGTATTATAAGCACCTATCCCATAGGTGATGTATTCTCCCATACATAAATCACACATTTTTTCTTCAATCACTCCGTAGTTTACCATTTTATACTTCTCCTTTTATCCTTTTGTATGATGAAATTATAGCATAAATAAACGTAGAAATATGAATTTATTGAAAATGAAGGTGTTTACGATGAATTTGACAAAAAATACATATTTGTGGTATAATTATGATAGAATAATTCCTTGTGAGGTGAACACAAAAAGTGGATATTGCAGTTTGTGATGACAATCTAAGTGATAGGGAAATAATCCGTCAGCAACTAAGTATCTATTTCTCAGATAAATTTATTGAATACAATATTGATAGCTATGAAAACGGCGTTAATTTAATTTATTCGATAGAAGATGGAGAGTATTATGATATAATATTTCTTGATATGTATATGGACAAGTTAAACGGAATACAAGTTGCGGAAAAGCTTAGAAATATGAATTATAAAGGTAAGATTATATTTCTTACCGTAACGTCAAAATATGCGGTTGAAAGTTATGACGTTGAGGCGAGCGGCTATTTGGTTAAGCCGCACGATATAGATAAAATCAGCATGGTACTTGACAGAGTGCTGAGCAATTATGAAAATGTGCATACATACCAAATAAAAAAACGCAATTCCGTAATTCAAGTGTTGTACAGTGAGATTGAATATATTGAGAGCAGTAATTCAAAATGTATTCTTCATCGCACAGACGGAAACGAGTACACAATATATAAGAAACTTAATGATATTGAGGAAGAAATAAATCATAGAGCGTTTTTGAGATGTCATCAGAGTTATCTTGTTAATATGAACAAGATAGAGAGTGTTGAGAATGATTTTACAATGAAATCGGGCGATGTTGTGCCGATAAGAACTCGAAATTTGAATGAAATAAAAAAAGAATACTATAATTATATTGAATACAGAGGTAATATTGCAGGAACAACCAAGAGACTGAAAATTTTTTATGATAAAGTCGGAGGTGATTTTGAAGTAGTCAAAAGAAGACTCATTGATGAAAAATATGTTGTCCGCTTTGTACAGTGTTTCAAAAACGATACCGCTTTTAATGAATTGAAAAAGGCTTTGAATGAAGAATTGTATGAAAAAGCGTATCTTTGTGCGCATACTCTGAAAGGCTCGTCAGTAAGTCTTGATTTCGGAAAACTTTATAAGGCAAGTTCGGCTCTTACGGAAACTCTTTATAACATTAATCATAATGGAGAAGATTGTGATAAAATTTTGATTGATAAGCAATTTGGGGAAGTTGCAAAAGAATATAAAAATGTTATTAATAGTATGCAAATAATAGAAGAAGACTGACATTGTATTAAAATCTCGTTTAATGAACTCAATATAGTTCTGCATAAATATAGTTCTAAGAGGCTATATTTTGTTTTTGTACAAAAAAATATCCGAACCAAAGTTCGGATATTGCAACTTGTGGTACGCGATCAGGGGTTCGAACCCTGGACACCCTGATTAAGAGTCAGGTGCTCTACCAACTGAGCTAATCACGCATATTCAGTTTTAATGTCTGACGACAAATAATATAATAGCACATTAAAATTATTTTGTCAATACTTTTTTTGCAAAAAATATTGTTTTTTATAGAAAAACAAAAAAATATCCGAACCGAGGTTCGGATATTGTAACTTATGGTACGCCCGGAGGGATTCGAACCCCTTAAATATTTAATGAATATGCGGTTTCTAAACATATCTGACTAATGCTTGACTAATTCATAAATGTATTTAATTTTTCTACGGTTTCTTTAAAGTGATTTGTACGAATATGTGTATAAATATTTCTTGTAACCGAAATGTCGCTATGCCCTAATAAATGTTGAGCATCTTTTACGTCTATCCCTGCTTCAAAAAGTATTGTTGCGTAAGTATGACGCAACTGATGAGCTGTTATATCAAGTCCTGTTTCTTTTTTATACTTATCCCAACGACGTTGAAAAGCTGAATAACCGAGTGGCTTTGTACCGTCAATCGAAAATATAAAATCTTCATCTTTTCCTTTAGGGAGTTTATCTGCTAATACATCAAGCAAAACCACTTTGCGAGTGCCGTTTTCTGTTTTAGTACCTTTAATATGAGGGACGTTGCTTTTATGATATACAGATTTATAAACATTAATTTCTTTATTATCGAAATCAATATCTTTAAACTGTAAAGCAAGAGCTTCGCCCTTTCTTAATCCGGTGTATAACAAAAAATATGGGAACAAACCAAAAGAACAATTTAGACTATTTTTCACTGCTTCGGTTTCTTCTTCTGTAAGAGGTTGTCGTTTGATAGCTGACTTGCCTTTTGGAGGACTAATATATCTTGTAGGGTCATTTTCAACATAGCCTTTTATATAGGCGTATTTAAAAACTAATCGGACTATGGATAATTGGTCTTTTATGGTTTTTGTTGCGTAATCTCTTGTTACATAATAGTCTAAATATTGCTCAATATCGATAGGCTGTATTTCTTTGATATATCTATCATCAAATTCTTCTATTGCGTGACTAAGTAAAATTTTATATCTTTTTGCGGTATTATACTCTATCTTAGGAAAATGTTCTTCTTCCCATTCTTCTGCAACTTCACTAAACAGTTTGCCTCTTTCTTCTTGTTTTGTGTAAGCAAGTATTTGACGATTAATATCACGTTCGGCTTGTTGCTCCGTAGTTTTGCTACTGTAAAAATACAACCGTTTACCGTTGATTGTGACGACTTTTAAGTATCTTCCGTCTTTTCTCTTTTTCATTTTAATACACTCCTTTTAAAATTAGGTATTGCAAAAACAGAGTGTATATGATACAATAATTTTGCGAATATGTGTATCATATGCAATACACTCTATATCTTATTCTCCGACTGTTGGTAGCGGTCGGAGAATTTTTTTATTTTAACCGATTTTGCTGATGTCAACAAAATCGGTTGAAATTGTATTATAGAATTAAGTATTAGTAAAAACACTTTTTACAAGGCGAATATCCCTTTTCGATTGCTTTATTTATATCTATCGGTATGCCATTCTCTGAAACATACTGACAAAAGCTTTTATGATATTTCTTGCCATTTTCAGTTATATAAACAACATCTGTGTTTTTCAATACAGGACGAATTGTGCTTTTCACTACAGGATGTATATGGGCGTCATTCATACCTTCCGTATATGTATTATCAAAATCTGTATACATGTCACCTAAAGAATAGCAAAGCAAAGAAAGTACAACCATAAGTATAAGTGATATTAAAATCGCCGGTATTAAGTACCGCTTTAAAACTTTCTTTTTTATCTTTTTGATGTGTTCTACCTGCATTTGTTCAACATTATCTTCACTGTCAAAGCACATTTTATTAACATCTATGCGAGGATAACTTTTATATTTGATTTTCGGTTTATTGTTTTCTTCAAAAGCTATTTTTAATTTCTTCATTTCTCTACTCCGTATATATATCGATAATATCATAATAATACAGTCTATTTACTGTATAAGTCGGGTCAACGCTCATGTAATTATATTCCGAATCAATGTCCATATCAAAAAAATCTATTTTTGTATTAGGAACAATTTTGCTTAATTTATATATTATTCCGACATTAGAAGATGTATTCTGAATTAACTTGTCATATAAGTTGTCAGGAATGTTATAATAATCATTACCATTGTCACCTATACCGACATACTTATTGTTTTCGTCGATGATTATATCATCAAAAACATATCCAAATTGAGATATGATTACATCTTTATATTTCTTAAGAATTTCTGATGAATATTTTTGTTCGTCCACGCCATCATAAAAAGAAGTACAGTCAATACAGTTATATTTCTCAGACACATAAGTGTTAAATCTTTCTTCTTGTTGTTCTGTTTCTATTTGTTCTGTATCAGGTTCTTCTGTATTTTTAGGGAAATCAGCAGTAGAAGAACAACTTGATAGCAACAATACCATAATAAGAAATGTTGAATATAAAATCTTTTTCATACAATCACCTCGTTATTAATACAATATTCTCTAACTCTCTGCTCAATAAATTTTTCTTTACAGCCTGTCATATTTGATATTTGCTGCACTGTATATCCGTTGCTTATATATTCGCACACATCATCATCAGAAATAGCGAGGAAAGTTGCAAACAAGTCAGCCTCATTCTCATATTTATCGGGAACTTGAAAAGTTGAACGCTCCATAAATATACGATTAGTTTTTCTATGTAACACGGCGTGTCCTATTTCGTGTCGTAACACTTGAAGTTGCATATGTTCATCAAGGCTATCGTTAATGTATATTACCATTCCGCGTTTATAATATTGGTAAAAACCGTGTACATTTTCGCCTAAATCAGCATAAGCGACTTTTATATTCATTCCTTGCGCTATATCTATTGGATTGCGAGAATGATACTTAGATACAATTTTATTTACAATCCTATTCATAGGCAATACCTCAATTATTTTTACGATATTTCTTCGGTGTAAACTTGGCTTTGTTTTCTTTCTTTATCATTTCCATACCCATTTTCATAGCCATTATTATTTTTTGAACATCCTCATCTGTTGCGGGAGAACCGTCAAACATTAAACCGTCCTGAGATAATAATTGCTGTTCGGTATCGTCTAATATTTCTTGTATTTCTCTTTTATCTTTACTGTTTAATTCAGGGAGCTGTTCTTGACGTCCTAATAAGTAATCAACAGAAACATCAAAGTAATCTGCTATTTCTTGAATAATATCATATGATGGTTTTCTGGTACCGTTTTCCCACTGACTTACCGTATTTTGCGAAGCGTGAAATATATTACCTATTTCTTTTTGTGATAGATTGTGTTGCTTTCTTAATAGTTTAAGATTTTTCATAACGCCACCTCCTTGTAAAACTATATTATCACTAATAGAGATAAAAGTAAATAAAAAAATAAAAAAATCTCAAAAAGGGATTGACAATAAACTCAATATGTGATAATATCTCATTGTGAGATGAACGGAGGTGATAGTGTGCGAAAGTATTTAAAAGAATTAAGAGAAGAACGCAAAATGACACAACAGGCGATAGCTGATTATTTGGGCATTAGTCAAAATTATTATGCAAACATCGAAAATGGTGAACGCCAAAAAAGCCTCGACTTAGTTTATGTGTCAAAATTGGCAGAGCTATTTAATGTAAGTGTAGATTGGATAGCAAAACAAGAACAGAAAGTAAAAAACTAAATAGGGAGGTGTAGTAATGTTAAAGACGCGGATATTGTTAAATATCATAACGATATTATGTATGATAGTGTGTATAACAGCTAACGTAATACAGATATTATCCCGGTAATAGCAGCTACGAAAGCTAAAATAACCGATATAACTTCTAATAAAAACATTGTTCTTTGATTAGATTGGTTAGATATATGTTCATGAGCGGCAGGTAAGATGTATATTGTTTGAAAAATATGATTTTCAGTATCAAGATAATCAATATCTATATACATATAACAAGATAACATATACAGTATTTTAAAAAGTTCATCAATAGAAACTTCATTAAAAGTATTAATAAAAGTACGAGAGTAGTCAATTTTATAAAGATTGTTTTGAGATATTGCTATTAGCTTTTTCAAAATTTTGTTTTGCGTATTTTTGTACTTATAGTTTTTAATTTTTTGACTTATGATGTCCATTTTTTGCCTCCGTACTGACATAATTTTATGTGGATATTATACCACAACACAAAAACATTATCAAGAAAGCAAAAACTAAATAGGGAGGTAGAAAATATGGATAGTAAAAAACATAAACGTTTTTTATGGATACAAACAATTACATCATTAGTAGCTTTGATAATAGCTATCATTTCACTATTGATACGATTAAAGCAATAATAGCTGTAATTAATGCTAATCCAGAGATTATAGTGTTTATCCATTCGTGAATATTGTGCGATTTCTTTTCAGTTTCTGATGTAAGAAGATTTTCGATATAAGCTATACCTTGTTCAGTAAGATATATGAGTTTAGGTTGGTATAGTTGGGAAGAGTCAATAAAAATTAACTTGTTTTTTAACAAGGCTTGAATAACTTTATCCTCAATGTTTACATTGAAATGTTTGTATAGCTCATTTTCATTAATTCTTTTATCGGGATAAAGATATTTCAATATACATACTTGTCGATTGCTTAACATAAATATCACTCCTTAAAACTTGTAAAAGCAGATATAGAAAATTATAGCACAATGTGGATAGCAAAACAAGAACAGAAAGTAAAAACTAAATAAGGAGCAGAAAAATGGTTGATAAAGAAACATTAGGTCAATACACAAAAATAGTAGTAGAAACAGATGAAGAAAACCCTGTAACCATTGCAGTTATACAATCTAATTCCGTAGATACCGTCAAAGGTTACAGAGTAAGATTAACACCTAAATATAATTAGTAAAGGAGTGAAAAGAATGATAGTAATGATAGCGATTGCTTGCGGCACTCTCGCTGCTATAGCGTTTCCGGTGTCGATTGCAATGTTGGTAAAGAGTTTCTTGCGGGAGCGGAGGTGAACGAAATGGCACTTGAAAAACCGTCATATAGGGACAACCTTGAAAGAATTAAAGAGGTTTATCCTAATAAAGAAATGCTGAACGTAAAAAATGTCGCAACGTTCTGTGGATTGAATAGAAAAACAGTATTAGAGCTATTTGGCTTTAATAAAGGATATATCTCTGTCGCCAAGCTGGCAAGAGAGATGTCATAAATTAAATACCTTGCAGGCAGACACGGGCTATCCGCATATTATCCGTAAAGTAGACTTTTCCCAATGAGTTTAAATTTTAATGAAATCTGTTTTGCGGACGGCTCCTGTGTGCCTGTGAGGGCGGAAAGTGAGGAATAATATATGAAAAAATATGAATTGACTGATGAAATAATAGTGAAGTATGGAAGTACATTGCATAGAATAAAAGCCTTAAAGGATTTTGGTAATGTAAAGACAGGAGAACTTGGCGGTTATATTGAAAGTGGGTCTAATTTATCTCAAGAAGGTAACTGTTGGGTGTGCGGTAATGCAGAGGTGTATGATAATGCAGAGGTGTATGATAATGCAGAGGTGTGCGGTAATGCAGAGGTGTATGATAATGCTTTGGTGTACGGCAATGCAAAGGTGTACAGCAATGCAAAGGTGTACGGCAATGCTTTGGTGTACGGCAATGCAAAGGTGTGCGGCAATGCTTTGGTGTACGGCAATGCAAAGGTGTACAGCAATGCAAAGGTGTACAGCAATGCTTTGGTGTGTGGCAATGCAAAGGTGTGCGGCAATGCAGAGGTGTGCGGCAATGCAGACTATATAACAATAAAAGGATTAGGTTCAAAATATAGAAATACAACCATTTTCAGAACAAAGGAAAATATAGCTGTTAAATGCGGTTGCTTTTACGGAACATTAGCCGAATTTGTTGACAAGGTAAAAGAAACACACGGTAATAGTAAGTTTGCCAAAGAATATCTTGCGTTAATTGATTTGGTAAAAATCCACTTCGAATTGGAGGAATAACATATGTATGTTATAGGAATAGCGTTGTTTAGCTTTGGAGCGGGACTATTCGGTGGTTGGAAGTTAATGAGAGAGGATGATAAGAAATGAATTTGATAATGAGGATATGGAACAGTCTAAATGAGAAAGGTCGTAGAGCGTGGGTTGATACCGGTAAAGCAATGGCAGATATGAAAGGCGGTATATATGCCGCAGAGGAACAACCACAAACACGCAGTCACAAGTTTGACGAAAAGACCAACAGACAGATAGACCAAGTGATTGCGTTGGTGAATGGTAAATGAAAAATGCAGAATATATCATTGCGGTAACAATGTTTTCAATGTTGCTGATAGCATTTGAAATAATCGTGATGATGAATATAGGAGGATAACAAATGACAGCAGGTCAGATAAGTAAGCTACATAATTTATGCTTACAGATTAATTTGTTGGCGGCAAAACGTGACGATGCACCTGTCGTGATATACACAATGGTAGGTGACAATAAGTTTGCACCGGTTATATGTATAAGCGTGTATGAGGGTAAGCCGTTTAAAGAAATTATGTCGTTGTGTATTCCGACTGACAAAACAGTCGATAAGAAATACAGATTACAATTAAAAATGTTGGATGACATCAAGAAAAAGTTGGAGGTGAAAGAAGATGAATAACGAAGTAGAGAACTACAATAATGAAGAATTTATCACGATATTAACTGCACTTGGCAGTAACACAAAAATATTGATTAATGGTAGTGCCGATTTTGAAATACGCCATTCGTGGAATAATGGTGAGCCGTATATCAATATTGTTGCAAAAGAAAAAGACCGTTAGAGCTGGCACTCGTAAACGGTCAAAGGTAATTACATAGATTAATCTATGTTTTACATATATTATACCACAAAAAAATAAAAAATCAAGAAAGGAATGATAAAAAGTGGGTAATGCAAATTTATTAGAGGTTGCTCGTGGCGCAATCGGTGAAAGATTGGATTATGAGCTAAGCAAGGTCGTTGATAATATCGCCGACCTAAACACCAAAGCGGACGCAGTAAGAAAGATAATATTAACGCTGTCATTAAAGCCTGACAGCGAAAGACAGAACATCAAAATGTCAACACAGGTTAAGTCAACATTGACACCGACAAACAACATTGAAAGTGCGTTGTATTTGACGGAATCAGACGAGGGCAAAGCATTGGTTGAAATGTTGCCACAAGTACCGGGGCAAATGGCATTAGACGGCTCGGAGCAAGATGAGCCAAAGATTATAGCGATTAAGAAAGTAATGTAATTTAAAGGAGGATAAAGATAATGATTGATAGAGAGTTTATTGAAAAAATCGAGGATATGACAGGACCAAAGGTGATTGAAACAGTGCAAGGCACTTTTTCGGACAAGCACTTATATAGGATTGAAAACGAACTTGCTGATACAATAGTCCTTTCAAGTCTAAGCGGTTTGGCAGAGATGATAAAACAAGAGATGAATGAGTATAATCTTCCGCTGTTCGTCAGAGCAACATCAGCAGAACGAGTACACGTGTTCGGTGCAATCAGAGATGATATGCAACGTGAAAGACCTTTTACTGCCGAAGCAAAATTTATCGGTTTCGATTTTAACGAGTATATAAGCATTGAAAATATGATTATCTGCCTAAAATCACGTTTTGCACCGACAGGGGACAGAGATTATCTTGTACAGTTACTCGGTAACATAACAGACCAACAGAGTGTACAGACAAAGGACGACGGTATTACACAATCAGCAACCGTCAAGAGTGGTATTCAGTTAGTTGGCGAGCAACGTATTAAGCCGATTGTTACGTTGAGACCATACAGAACATTTTTAGAAACAAAACAACCGGAAAGCGATTTCTTAATCAGACTTAAAGACGGCAGAGCGGCACTGTTTGAGGCAGACGGTGGAGCTTGGGAACGTGAGGCAGTAAAAAATATTGCGGACAAGCTAAGAGAATTGCTTGAAGATGTACCGAATGTACATATAATTGAATAATAAAAAAGCGGGGGAATTTAATTTCCCCCGCAATACCGTTCAACGGCATATATTATAACACAACAATATTTTAACACAGAAAGGATAATAAGTCAAATGGAATGGATTAAAAAGAACACAAGAATTAACACGAGCAATACCGATGTGAGCATTAGTATAACATCGTTCGGGAAAAATAAAAGAGGTGCAACAAAATACGGAACAGCGATAATGTTTCGTAATAAATGTTTCAGAAGTATCTTAAAAGACAGTGATTATATGATTTTTGCCGTAGACCGTAAGAGAATATATTTCAAAAAATCTGATAGTGTGAACGGCTTCAAAGTTTATTACACAAACAAAGAAAAAAATAACTGCAGAATTAAATATGTAGAGCCACTTGATAGATTTTGCGGTGACTATACCCTAAGATACGACAGCAAAGAAAATTTGTATTTTATAGATGCTGATTTCAAGCTTTAAGGAGTGTATAAAATGTTTGGATATGTGGATATAGACAGAGAAATAACAGGCAATTACGGCGAGGACAGTTGTGGTGAAGAAGTAGTTGCCTGTACTTGTGACGAGTGCAACGAGCCTATATTTGTAGGTGAAAAATACTATGAAATCACAGATATAGTGCTTTGCGAAAACTGCATAGGAGAATTTGCGAAGATAGGAGAGGTAGATATATGAGTGAAGATATTAAGATATTAGAAAATGCAGAGGGCGAGTTTGGACTTATTACAGTGAACCAACTACCGGTTATATCGGAGCAGTTGGACAAACTGCAAGAGATTATTCAGGAACGTACACAAAGTGCCTTGCAATATGAGTGTACGGAGGATAATTACAAGCAAATAAAGTCAATGAGAAGCACATTAACAAAAGAACGCACTGAGCTTGAAAAACGTTATAAAGAGGCTATGGAAACAGCAATAGCACCGATACAAGCGGTACAGAACAAGTTCAAAAGTTGTATGAGTGTTTACAAAGATACAGACGCACAGCTGAAAACAAAAATAAACAGTGTGGAAAACGGTATAAAGGACATCAAGAAACAAGAGGTTGTTGAATATTTTAACGAGTATGTAGCCTCAAAAAATATTGATTTTCTTACATTTGACAAGCTCGGTATTAACATAACAATGTCGGCAAGTATGAAATCATTAAAAAACGCTGTAAAAGATGCCATTGACAGAGTATCTTGTGATTTAAAAATGATTGAAACGCAAGAGGACAAAGAAGCTATACTTGTCGAGTACAAGAAAAGCCTCAACGTATCGGAAGCAGTTCAAGTCGTCAAGGCTCGTATGCAGGCTATACAAGAGGAAAAAGAAAGAGAGATTGAAAGAAAAAGAGCAGAGATACAAAAAGAAGTTGCCTCACAAAAGGTTGATGAGCAAATAGAAAAGCCGCTCACACCACCGGAAGTAATCAAGCCGGTAGAAACAGAGATTAAGCCACAAGAAGAAAAAATATTTGCGGTACAGTTTAAGGCATACGGCACGCGACAACAGTTAAAGCAATTAAAAGAATTTATGAAGAAAGAAGGTATTCGTTATGAATAATCAAATTGCAAGACAAAAACCGTCATTCAGTACGGCGATTACAACGGATAAATTCCAGAGAGCTATAAATAACACATTGCAAGACCCGAACCGAGCAAGACGCTTTACATCATCTATCATTTCGGCGGTGTCTGCCAATCCTGCACTACAAGAGTGTGAGGCAGGAACGATAGTGTCGGCGGCGTTGCTCGGTGAAAGTCTTAACTTATCTCCGTCACCGCAGCTTGGACAATATTACCTTGTGCCATTTAATGATAACAAAAAACATTGTAAAAAGGCACAATTTCAGCTTGGATATAAGGGATATATTCAGCTTGCGATACGCAGTGGATATTATAAAAAGCTAAATGTACTTGCTATCAAAAAAGGCGAACTCGTTAAGTTTGACCCTTTGGAAGAAGAAATAGAAGTACAGTTAATTGACGACGAAGAACAAAGAGAGCAAGCCGAAACAATCGGCTATTATGCAATGTTCGAGTATCAGAACGGTTTTAAAAAAGCAATTTATTGGTCTAAGTCAAAAATGGAGCAACACGCATTGAAGTATTCACAAGGTTACAAAGCAAGAAAAGGTTATACATTTTGGGAAAAAGATTTTGACGGTATGGCATATAAAACTATGTTACGTCAGCTAATCTCCAAATGGGGCATTATGTCCATTGAAATGCAAGACGTTTATTCAAAGGATATGGCAGTAATCAACGAGGACGGCGAAACAGAATACATAGATACAATTGATACGACGTATACGGAAGTTGAACAGCAAGAACCTGATGATTTTGGGGAACAACAGCCAAATGTTCCTACAGAAGAAGCAGACGAGCCTATGTCACTTGATGATTTTGATTGATATGGAATACAACATCATCAGCACAGGTAGTAAGGGGAACGCCGTAGTTATTAATGATGTTATACTCATAGATTGCGGCGTTTCGTTTAGAGCGTTAAAGGACGTATACAAGAATATAAAAATTGTGTTATTAACACATATCCATTCGGACCATTTTAACAGGCGAACAATTAAAGCGTTGGCGAATAACCGCCCAACATTACGGTTTGCGGTGGGAGTTCACCTGTTAAATGATTTGGTTGAATGTGGTGTCGATAAAAGCAATATAGACGTTGTAGAGGCGGGCAAGACATACAATTATGGATTGTTTCAAATATCACCTATAAAGCTGTATCACGATGTACCAAACTTCGGATATAGAATATTTATGAACAACGAGAGACTGATATATGCAACCGACACCAACAGTATGAAAGGCATAAAGGCTGAAAATTACGACCTTTATATGATAGAAGCAAATTACATAGATGAAGAAATACAAGAGCGAATACGAGAGAAAGAGCGACAAGGACAGTATGCTTACGAGCGTGGTGTTTTACATACACATCTAAGCAAACAAAAATGTGATAATTTCATTTACGAAAACATCGGGCGTAATGGTTCATATGTATATCTACATCAACACGAGGATAGAAATAATGGAAATACAGGGTGTAATCAAGGACTATGACGGCGAATTTCTTACGATAGTCGCACCGTTTGACAATACAAGCGCATTGGAACAGAAGTGTATAACAGATTGTGAAATTCGTTTGAACGACGGACGGAGTATATCGAACAAACAAAGACGTAAGATATTCGCACTGGTGAACGATATAGGTACATACATAAACGGAATATCAAATAGGCGCGAGTATCAAGAAGAATTGAGGTTGATGAAACTGCTGTACATAATAGACAAGAGTGATAACGAAGCACTTCGCAGGCAACTTACGTTGAATTATTGTGAGTGTTTGGATATTGATATATTCAGTCTGTCGGACGTAGATATGACAACCGCTAAAGATTTTATATCGTGGCTCATTGAACTATGCATAAATCACGATATACCGACAAATGACAGTCTATTAAATATAACAGAGGATATAGACAGGTATTTGTATCTATGTTGTGCAAAAAGACGTTGTGCGGTGTGCGGAAAGAAAGCCGACATACATCACGTCGATACTGTCGGTAGCGGTGTAAATCGCAAAACCACACACCACTTAGACAAGGAAGTTCAGCCGCTATGTAGGTTACACCACACGGAGGCACACAAAATAGGAAAAACAGACTTCAATAACAAGTATCATTTAACATCAATAAAACTTGACGAATATTTGTGCAAGGTGCTTGGATTGAAGAAATAATCAGGAGGAAATGCAATGGTAAAAATAAGAGTAGAAGATACATACACGAACGAAGTATTTGAAACCGAATGTGACGGTGCATTGATTTCAATGTACCAACGCAAAGGGAATAATCGTGTAGCATATTCGGCTGTCATTGGAAGATTTAATATTAAATTATTAAAACTCATAAGAAAAGATATAAAGGAGATTTTAAAGAGAGCATTTAAGGGGGAAGGAAGAGTTGAATAAAGTTATATTAATGGGACGTCTTACGAAAGACGTTGAAATGCGTCAAACTCCGAACGGTGTTTCGCTTGCGAGATTTTCGATAGCAGTAACACGACGATTCAAAAATTCAAACGGTGAATATGACGCAGATTTTATCAACTGCGTTGCATGGCGTCAGACAGGTGAATTTATCGCAAGATATTTCCAAAAGGGCAGTATGATTGCCATAGTCGGAAGTATTCAAACAAGAAGTTGGGACGGTAATGACGGTAAAAAGCAGTATGCGACAGAAGTTATTGTAGATGAGGCGTACTTTACCGGTTCAAAATCTGAAAGTAGTACAGGCGGTAATACCGATTTGTCTGATAGCAGTATTGATGATTTAAACAGTCAATATGGCGATGATTTCGCCACTATCGGTGATGAAGAAGATTTGCCGTTTTAAGAGGTGTAGTGTATGAACAACGGAATTAACTACTTTCCGCTGAACGTACATTTAGATGATAAATTTGAATTAATCGAGGCTGAATTTGGACTGAAAGGGTTTGCGATAGTCGTTAAGTTGTTCCAAAAGATATACGGACAGCAAGGTTACTATTGTGAATGGACAGAAGACGTTGCATTATTGTTCGGAAAGAATGTAGGTTTGGGTGGTGATGCCGTGTCCGAAATAGTGAGAGCCGCGATTAAAAGAGGTATATTTGACAGTGAACTTTATGACAAGTATCAAATCTTGACTTCGAGAGGAATACAAGAAAGATACTTCGAGGCAGTCAGTCGCCGTAAAGAAGTTGAAGTCAGAAAAGAGTACCTCTTAATTAAAGTCGACCAAATTTATAAGAATGTACGCATTTTAAATGAAAATGTAAACATTTCAAGCAAAAATGTAAACATTTCCGAACAAAAGAAAGTAGAAGAGAGTAAAGTAAAAGAAAAGAAAGTAGAAGAAAGGGAACTGCCACGTCTGCCTGTAAGAATTGTTAAGCTATATGAGAACAATATAGCACCTTTGACACCGATTACACTGCAAGGCTTAGATGATTGGCTGAATGATATGTCTGAGGACGTTGTTATATACGCAATCGAAGAAGCTGTAAAGAACAACAAACGTAATTACAGGTACATAGAGGCAATACTTCGCAATCATTTTAATGCGGGACGTACTACCCTTGCGGAAGTGCAAGGTGCAAAGAAAACATACCGCAAAGGGAATGAACAAAGCGTATATGACGACAACGGTGTTGATTATGACGAACTTGAAAAAATAATGAGGGAGCGAATGTAGTGGTAATATTAGCAATAGACCCCGGTAATACACAAAGCGGTTGGTGCATTATTGACAGAGAAACAATGAAACCGCAAGACTTCGGAAAGACGGATAACAACGAATTGTTAGACAGTTTTGAACGTCTGATAAGAGTATATCAAGTAGACGTTGTTGTTATCGAAATGGTGGCGTGTTACGGTATGCCGGTTGGACGTGAAGTGTTTGATACTTGCGTTTGGATTGGTAGATTTACAGAAAAATCAAAGCAATTACAAAAGGACGTTCAATACATAACACGCAAAGACGAAAAAATGAATATTTGTCACAGTATGAAAGCCAACGACGCAACTATTCGTAGGGCTTTGATAGACAGATTTGCAAAGCACGACTTGAAGAACGGCAAGGGAACGAAGAAAAGTCCCGATTGGTTTTACGGCTTCAAAAGCGACATTTGGGCGGCTTATGCAGTGGGGATAACGTGGATTGATGTGGAGGAATAAGACAATGACTATTAAATTACCAATGGACGTGGAAATAGAAATGAATACGCGTTTGCCATATGATTTCGATGATATTATTCGCAAGACATTTAAAGAATATTTAGGCGAAGCAAAAACAGAAAATTTAGATTTTAATAAATTAAAATTTATAGACCTTTGCATTGCCTCGATCCGCAACTCGAAAGACGCAAAAGAGGCAGTTCAAGATATAATGCTCGAGCAAACAGAAATCAGATTAAAAATGTTTAATCAATTTCCGGAAAAAAATTCGTTTTTTAACATGAATTTTATGGCTCATTACTATGAAATGGGTAGAGCAAGCGCATTACTGCATACTGGATATAGCAGTAATGACATAGAAAATGAAACTATTATGAAAGTGGTTATAAGAATTATAAAAGTGGTTAGTGATTTTGAGGAGGAAGAAAATGGCGAAGAAAAAGAGAATTAAAATCGGTGCTATGTACCGAGAATACGGCGAAATGGAAGGAGCATTGTGCCGTGACTGTTGCAATTTTATAACGATAACAGCCGACGGAAAACGTCATTGCAAATGCAGGGCGTACGGCATAACGAGAGAGGCTAATACAAACTGGTACGGCAAATATGAGGCGTGCGGATTGTATAACACACCGGTCGATAAAAAGTATAAACCGATATTTGAAGGAGGAAATGAGTAATGAATACACCATTAATTAAACCGAGTTTGATTTATTTAATTAATTTGTGCGACAATTTCAAAACTGCATTGTTTATAGTTATGCTTGTAGTGGGATTTGCTGCAGCTGTTAGTCTTTATGAATATCTTAACGAAGAAGAGGAACGACGATACTTTAGTAAGCGGTTTAAAATACTCATTGTCGCATTGATAAGTAGCTTAGCGGTGAATATCGCATTACCAAGCGAGAAAACTTGTTACACAATGCTTGTCAGTTCACAACTAACACCGCAGAACATCCAAAGCGTCGGTAATGATTTGAAGTCTGCGGTAGATTACATATTTGAGAAGATAAATGAGTTGGAGGAATAGAAAATGTATAATGAATTAAAGCCGTGTCCATTCTGCGGAGGCGAGGCGGAATTATATCAATCATATTGTGGCTATTATCAGATAGAATGTCACCAATGCAGTGCAAGAAGTTGCACGGCAGTAGAAAAAGAGAGCGTAATAAGCAACTGGAATATGCGTTCAACAACAGAAAGAAAATCAAAGACTATGACGCTTGATGAGGCGATAGAACATTGCAAAGAAGTCGCAACTAAAAATTGTTCGGAATGTGCAGAAGAACACAAGCAACTTGCAAATTGGTTACGCACGCTAAAGTATTTAGAAGAAAATGCGGTTATGCCAATACACAAAAAGCAAGATTGGTTAGACATAGCGGAACACTACGGTATTAAACAAATTCCGGTAGCGATTGAAGAAATGGCTGAATTAACACAAGTGTTGACTAAGTATTTGAGAATATCGCAAGGCGGTCAGTTTGTACTAAAATCAATGTTCGAAGTTCAAGACAGCATAGAGGAAGAATTATCGGACGTAATTGTAATGATGATACAGTTGCAATATTTATTTAACATTGACAATGACACAATAAACAAAATTGCAGACGAAAAACTGAAAAGAACGTTAAAATTAATGGAGGAACAAAAATGAAGTTTAGAACAAAACCGTGTGAAATTGAGGCAGTGCAATGGACAGGCGAAAATTTAACAGAGATTTTACGATTTGCAAATACACAGAATATTGATATTACAAGCGGAGTACTGATAATAAAAACCTTAGAGGGCGATATGGTAGCAAGCACAGGTGACTACATCATCAGAGGACTACGAGGGGAATATTACCCGTGTAAGCCTGATGTGTTCCGCGCGAAGTACGAGCCGTGCGAATAAGAGGTGACGATATGAGAACTGAACAATTTGAAGAAGTTATAAATAACCGCATAGAAACGTGTAAAAGTGTTCTATGCAGTAAAGCAGAAGAATATGCAACCGATGATAGATTACATAATTTCAAAGTAGCAGGCAAATTGCAGAAATGTACACCTGTAAAAGCGTTGGGTGGTATGATGGCAAAACATACTGTCAGCGTGTACGATTTGATAGATGATTACGAGCAAGGCAAGGCAATATCGAAAGAAATGTGGGCAGAAAAGATAGGTGATAGTATCAATTATTTATTGTTGCTTACGGCATTGTTGGAGGAGGATATAGAAGATGACAATTAAAGATATATATAATTTAATGGATATGTGCAGACGCTTTAAGTTTGAAAGTTCCGATACAAGTGGAAAAAGTCCCGAAGAAGTTAGAGCATATGCAGAGGGATATATCCGTTGCAAAAGTTGCGTTATGGCAGTATTAAACGCAATGAAAGGCAGAATGGAAAGAGCAAACGAGCCTACAAAGGTGTTAATCGAAGATTGCGATTTTTCTGTACGAACATATAACTGCTTGAAACGTGCCGGAATGAAAACACTCGGTGACATCAAGAGTGTTGAGCAGTTGCAGAATGTAAGAAATTTAGGCAAAAGATGTGTAAATGAAGTAGTTGATAAATTAATGGAATATGGTATTGAACTACCGGAAAGTGAGGGACAAAATGAAAGTTAAAGAAATGTTAGAAATATTGAATAGTGTACCGGAAGAAGCGAATGTATCTATAATTTATCCCGAAAATTGTTACGGGGAAGAAAGCGGTGTTCGTATAGACGAGATAATGTATCTCAAAAGTTCATCGGCAGACAGCAAGAAAAATGGAGTATTTATCAAAATAGGATAAGGAGAGATAGAATAATGAATGATATTATAAACAAATTAAAAAACGGAGAAGAGTTATCTGAAAAAGAAATAAAAAAATTGGTATATGAGGGCGATTTTGTTGACGAGATAAAGGGTAATGACCATCGTTGGCAAAAAGAGATACAAACAATTATAGATGTTGATGGACAGTTATATGCTGTTGATTGGTTGATGGGTCTGACAGAGTGTCAAGAAAACGAGTTTTTTAACCAGCCGTATAAAGTTAAATATGTTGAAAAACAAGTGACAATAAAAAGTTATGAAATTATATAAAGGAGAAATAAAACAATGAAAGTTGAAATTAAAGCGAATGGCAAGACGATTGAGGCTGAAATCAGCAAAGAACAAGCGAAAGAGTTAGGTTTGATTGCTAAAAAAAATACGGGTTATGAACAAGTTGAGTATAGAGATGAATACTATTCCGTTAATGTGCTTGGTGGTGTAGATGATACATGTGATGTGGGACTTATAACGGATAAGGCTGCGTATTTTGATGGAAACTATTACAGTGACGAAAAAATAGCAGAAAACAACGCAAAAGCTGATAGGTTGTTGCGTAAACTACGTCAGTGGCAAGCGCTGAACGATGAACCTGTAAATAAGAGAGATCTTATGCAACTGATATTCACTATCGGTTATGACTACAAAAAAGATGATGCAGGAAATGATGCAGGACTTTACGCATATAGTTATCATCGTCCTGTAAGCTTTGGTGAGATTCACTTCTCGACCAGAGACAAAGTGAAAGAGGCTATCAATGTGTTCAAAGATGAACTGACGTGGTATTTTACGGAGTATCAACAAAGGTTAGATGAAACGATGCAATAAGCCGATAAGGAGGGAAAACAAATGTCGACAGAACAATTATGTTAGACGTGTCAGAAAGCTTGCGGCGATTGTTCGTGGAGCAGTTGCTTTCAGCCTGTGGAGGGTTGGACTGCTAAAAAGGTACAACGCAAGACGTATGATTCGTATAGGATTGAAAAGTGTCCGGAATATGTACCGGATAGAGCAAGCAATTCTGAAAACAAGAAAAAGACACGAGTAACCAACAAAGAATTAGATACAATGAAAAGATTAAGAGATGATGGTCTATCATATTTTGAAATAGCAAAGATTGTGGACAGAAACCCTGACGTGGTTAGGGTGAATTTGGTGAGGTGTTGATATGGATAAAACAGCGAAGAAGTTAAAGCAGAAACGCAGAGCCGAACGCAAAAAAGCATTAAACGCAATACGCCAAGAGCAAGAAAAGGAATTGTTAAAGCGATTTGAGGTAGTAGCAAAGAAACACGGTATCAAAAAGTTTAACAAAAAGCAAGCGTTGCTGTCATACAAATTAGTCGAGGACGAGGCGATAAGCGACGGAACGATATACACTATAATGTTTGTGGCGTGGTATTTACATATCAAATATGGCTACAACTATATCCGAATAGCACAATTCATTGACGCAGTTAATTATTATTCCAAAAGTACCGTAGAGAATAAACGTGATACTGAAAAATTGATTGATGAAATGAAACGCGAATGCCAATTTGATTATGTGGAATTGATGAGCGACTTTGACCCATTAAAAATTAAAACAGATACGTCGGCAGAGGATAAGCTAAAAATGGCAGTCTGCAAAATGCAAGCAATATTACCTGTGACGCTGTATGTGTTGTATTTCAAAATGGGTTGGAAGAAAAAGAGAATGAATGCTGTCGGTGAAGCGGCAAAGCAAGTAATGAAAGAAATACCAAAAGGGAAGCTAAAGGAAATCAGAGAAGTATTGCGTAATGATTGCGGTATGGTGTTTTACAGCAACGGTTGGATAGATTATCTGAAAGCAAAAGAGTAGGAGGACAGGAGATTGACGGAGTTTAGATTTTCAAGAACATTAGATAGGTTAGGAATAAACTACAATACGCAGGGATTGATATATTTTCTGTGCGTGAACGCAAGACGACTGCCGGAGCAAGATAAGGCAGTGCTGAATATGTGTCTTGAGGTCGCAGGAGAGGACTATCAGGCGTTGTATAAATTTCTGACGGACAGCTCCGTCAATCACGTCTACATACAAATGCAGTACGGATTGCACCCGAAACGATTATTTAATCTAAAACGCGAATTCTATAAACGGTTTCGGTATAACTTAACTCACTTTGACTTGCGGTAGAAAATGTGATATAATATATATGCTCACTTGAGAGATATTATATTTTTTCATTTATTCCTAAAAAAGACGGTTACCAAACGGCAACCGTCTTTTTTGTTATGCGTTTTCAATCAGTCTTTCCACGATTTGACTGATAGATACACGCTTTTCGAGGGCAAGACGTTGTAGCTTTTTCTTAGCCGTTTCAGATAGGATAATAGTTGTTCGTGTTTCTCCTTCAGAAGCTTCACCGAAAAACTTTTCATAGGTTTCCGTATCGCCGTTTTCTTCGACGAAAGCTTGAGCCTCTTTTTCGGATAGGGGGATAATTTCACTTCCGCCCCCCATAAAATCGCCGTCCGGTACAGCGTATTTACTTCTTGCTCCGCCTTTGCCGTGTAAGAAATACTCGCCTGTACGTTTTACATACAGGGTTTCTTGCACCCAATCAAAGTCGCCGAAAGGTAAGTTGTTTGAATAGCAACAAACCTCCTTTGCAGTGTCTGTATTATATTTTTTTCCTCTGATGATTTTTTGCATTTTAAATTCCTCCTATTTTTCGTCAATTATAACCCTCCAACCTTTGTAGGTTGCGGGATATGCTCTTTTCCCTAACATAGTAGCTCGCACTTGGGACATTCCTGACACTACATTGTAAAACTGCTGTGTATCAGGTTTGCAACCGAAATGTTCTTCACCGTGTAACCGCAACCAGTTATTCAACGAATGAAAACGGTAATGTACATTTTCAGGTGAAACAATATGCCAATCTATTGCATTGACATTTGTTTCAAATTTGCCCGATTTAGGACTTGCCTTAGACGCCTCTATTGCTAACATCCGGATTTGGTATGTGTCTTTGCCTTTGTGTGCATCAGAAATTTTTTTCTTTTCTTCGACTGATTTCTTTCTTCCTGTTGAACGAATAACTGCGTATTTGCGTCTACACTCGTTTGAACAGGTTACTTTTTTAGCTGACGGTGACGTTTTAAATTCGCCACCGCAGATTATACATTTTTTTATCATATTGCACCTCTGCATTGCACCGACGCACCAAAATGCGTCGGAATTGCATTTTTATAGCTCTTTTTCAATTTCAGTGATGATGTCTACATATTCTAATACTTCGTCTGCTGATAATTCGTAACTGTCGTTTTCCCAAGAGCTATCATCTTCAATAGTTCTTAAAAATTCTTCTGCTTTTTCAGTTTTTTCGTCATCATCATCACAGTCAGCTAAATTCGGGAACCATTCTTTCTCTGTGACGTATCTGCAACATCCTTCTTCGTCAACGCTAACGATAATGTCGTATGCGTTTGTTTCTCCGTAAATTAATCTCTTTTTCATAATTAATCTTCCTTTCTCTTGCCTTTTGACTAACCTCTTTTGTTATTTTCTGATTACATTTTAGCATACTTTTATGCTAAAGTCAATACTTTTATGCTAAAGTTAAATAAGATTATGAAAAATATACATATATTCCTATGGTGATTTATGCAATATGTACAAAATGCAAAAACATTAAAATTGGAAAATAGTGAGGGGGATAGATTTGATTTACTACATATAGTAGGTAGAACCGTCGTGGTGACGGTGGGTTAATATTTCACTGATTGTCGGTGGGGACGGAAATATTAAATTGATGAAAGGGGGTGTCAGCCATAGCGAAACAGAGAACATATACAGACGCCGACCGTGAGCAGGCATTTGCGGAATACACGGTATTGGGAAATTGGGAATTAGTATCACGTAAAATGGGTATTCCCGTAAACACATTAAAATCGTGGTGGCGACGACATCCACCTGATATGGACGAATATGCAGAAAAACGCCGAGAAGTCCGTGAGGGTTTCATCGAAACGGCAAGTAGAGCCATTGAAAACGGTGCAGAACTGATTAACAGGCGTATGGAATTAGCATTAAAACATCAACAGGAATTAGAAGAACTGATGAACGATATTCCGGCTGATGAAATGACGGCAACACAAAAACAGGAATTGCGAGCGAAGATACGGTCATTGGAACTGCACAAGTTGTCTGAAATCAGTACGGCGGTCAATACGTTGTATGACAAACGTGCATTAGCACAGGGACAATCGACAGAAAATACGACGATTGAAATTAAAATGCCACAGGACGTGATGAAATATGCAGAATAGTCTGAAATTAGACCTATCACGCACAAATCCGAAACAGGAACAGTTTTTCACCGCACATAACCGAATGATTATGTACGGCGGAGCAAGAGGGGGCGGCAAGTCGTGGGCGGTCAGAATGAAAGCAGTGCTATTGGCTATCAGATATGCAGGTATAAAAATGTTATTTCTGCGACGGACATACAGGGATTTAGAGCGTAACCACGTTCGCGAACTGGAGCCATTGCTGAAAGGCATAGCGAGATACAGCAAACAGGAAAAATGTTTCTATTTCAATAACGGTTCACTGTTGGAAATGGGATATTGCGACAGCGAAAGCGACGTCAATCAATATCAGGGTATCGAATACGATGTCATTTTTATGGACGAGGCTACGCAATTCACCGAGTACCAGTATTCAACATTAACAGCGTGTATCAGAGGTGCTAATTCGTTTCCGAAACGTATGTATCTGACGTGTAACCCCGGCGGTGTCGGTCACGAATGGGTAAAACGTCTGTTTGTATCACGAAAATACAGGAATGCAGAAAATCCTAACGATTATATGTTTATTCCTGCGACGGTGTTTGATAATGCGGTGTTATTGGAAACAGATACAGGCTATGTTGATATGTTAAATAATCTGCCCGACGGACTGCGAGAAGCATGGCGCGACGGCAGTTGGGATTTACTCGAAGGGCGCTATTTCGATGAATTTGACAGGTCAATACATATTGTTAAACCGTTTCAAATTCCTGAACATTGGCGTAAATATCGTGGAATGGACTACGGTTTGGATTGCTTGGCGTGCGTATGGGTGGCTATTGATGAACGCGGTAACTACTATGTTTACCGCGAATATGCCGAAAGCAACAAAGTTATTTCAGTCGGTGCAGGGGAAATAGTCAATCTGACGCCGACTGACGAACGAATAGAATACACCGCCGCCCCACCTGATATGTGGGGCAGGACGCAAGAAAGCGGTAAAACAAAGGCGGATTTGTTCCGTGAGGGCGGTTTACCACTGTTGAAAAGTTCAAATAACCGTGAGGCAGGTTGGTTGGCGGTCAAAGATTTATTACAGGTCAAAAACGGCAGTAGCCGATTGATGATATTCGATAATTGTATTGAATTAATCGACTGTTTAACATCGTTGCAACGTGATACCAAACATCCAACGGATTGTGCGACAGAACCACACGATATAACACATTTACCTGACGCGTTGCGATATTTCGTATTGCAATTCACATCACCGTCAAAGCCACCAAAAGAGGAAAAGACAGCAGTACAAAAGTACAGAGAGAAAGCATTAAAAGGCAGATTAGAAAAAAGGAGGAGCTATTTCTAATGAAAATCAAGAAGATAAAGAGAAAATGTGAAGTCAGAGGGTGCAAAAATACCGATACATATTCACTGACAAATACAAACGAATTCGGTAACAGTGTCATTATCTGCGAAGAATGTTTAAAAAAGGCGGTTAAAGCTGTTGCGGAATACGACCCATCAGCAGAGAAAAAGACGGTATCAGTACCACCGCCACCACTATTTTTCCACGGTGGAATAGAGAAAACAGTAGAAAACGTGGAAGAAACAGTTGAAACAGAGGATAACAACACAGAAGAATACCCTATTCCGTACACAAAAGAGTATTTGGACGGTGTTAAGTACAACGATTTGAAAAAAATCGCAAAGGAATTAGGTATCAACGCAAATACTGACAAGGAAACGCTGATTGCGAGTATTCTTGCATTTTAAACGGAGGGAATGACTATGAATGTGATTTATGTTCTGCTATGCGTTATAGCCGTTCAGACGCTAATCATAGTAGGAATGTCAATAGTGCAACATATCGAACGCAAAGACCTGTATAACAGGTTGATGTGCAGAAATATGACTGAATACAACAACATCAAAGCCGACGAGCCGAAGCAACCTATCAGCAGGCATAAAGCTGTTTTGAATAGGTGGCGCAAGAACGACGCAAAGGTGGGTGATGAATAATGAATTTGAGATATTCACCTGTATTGCAGGGCGTAAAAGCGAGCGTAAAGAGTATGTTTTCACCACCTGACAGCGAAAGTGCAGACGATGAAGAAGTTGGCAGAGTAATTGACACCGACGACGACGGAAACCAACTGTACAAGGAAGATATTATCGCAAATATTCACGAAGAATTAGAGAAACGCCGTTCAGCACGTTCAGCATTGGAAACACAATGGCATTTAAACGCTAATTTTTTAGTCGGTAATCAGTATTGCGATTTTAACCCATACAGTCGTGAAATAGAGCAGTTAGAGCCTGTATACGATTGGTTGGAACGCGAAACGTTTAATCAGATTGCACCGCTGATTGACACACGAATTGCGAACCTAAAGAAAATCAATTACAGAATGAAAGTCAATCCGAGAACAAACGAGTTAGAGGACTACGCAAAGGCTGAAACATCAACTACGATATTACAGTATTTGCAGACTTCAAGCGATTTCGACACCAAGAAAAACACTGCGATACAGTGGAATGAATTGTGCGGTAACTGTTTTTGGCTATCGTGGTGGGACAAAGACAAAGGCGAGAAATACGCCACCGAAAAAGTCGTTGCTGTTGATGATGAAGGCAATGAACAAAAGTTTGAACAAGCGTTTTATCAAGGTGATTTGGAATACGGATTGATAACGCCGTACGAAGTGTTCCCCGAAAGCATTTTCAAAGAAGGTGTAGAGGCACAGCGTTCAATCATTTTGGAGCAGGTAAAGACCAAAGAGGAAATATACGACCTATACGGTATCAAGGTTGAGGGTACAACGGTTGAAACGTTTGAATTGACACCCGTTGTTGCCGGAGGCGGTTTCGGTTACGAGAATACCGTCACAACATTAGGTACACGTTCGGTAGATAACGCCGCAAAAGTGATTACGTATTTTGAACGTCCGACAAAACATAGACCGGACGGAAGAATGATAATCATTGTCGGTGACGAACATTTGGTTTACTACGGTCCGCTACCGTATTCACGTATACCATTAACGCAAATGATGTGTCGCGAATCGGCAGGACAGTTTTTTGGAAAGTCAATAATTGAAGATTTGATACCGCGTCAGAGGGCGTATAACGGCTGTCTGAACCGAATACACGAATACATCAAACGCATTGCAATACAGGGTTTCTACACCGAAGAAGGCAGTATTGACATCGAAGAATTTGAACAAAACGGTGCGGCACCGGGTGCAATGTTGGTATACAGACAGGGAACAAACCCGCCTAAACCTATTCCGAATGGCAATTTGCCGTCAGAGATTATGACAGAACGATACAATCTGAAAAGCGATATGGAATATGTAGCAGGTGTATCACAGCTGATGATGAACGGTGCAACGCCTGCAGGTGTAACGTCAGGTACAGCTATACAGAACCTTGTTGACATAGACAATACACGTCTATCACTGACAGGCGACCATATCCGAAACAGTATCAAAAATTTAGCGGTAATGTGGCTTGAAATCTATAAAAAATACGCGAATACGCGACGCGTGCTGAATTGCACAGGTAAAAACCGTATCGGTAATGCGATTATTTGGAATAGCGACGATATTAACAGCTATGACGTTGAATACGTCACTGAAAATGAACTTTTAATGTCAGAAGAAGTGCAAAAGGAGCGTTTCTTCGACGCATACAAAATGGGACTGTTCACTGACGCAAACGGTCAGATACCTGAGCGTGTAAAGCAGAGGGCGTTGGAGTTTATGAAAGTAGGCAATTACACCGAAATAATGAACATCAATGCACTGCAAATTCAAGCGGCACAACGTGAAAATGTATTTTTTGAGCAAGGTGCAGTACCGAGAGTATCAGAGTTTGACGACCACGATATACACATAGACGAACACCTGCGGTATATCTTGCAGTTGGATTTTCAGCTGTTAAAACTGAAAAAGCCTGAGTATGCAAAAGCATTAGAGGACCATATCAGACTACATAAACAAGCACAGACACAAGACCAACAGCAGAATGTGTTGGCAATGTTAGCACAACAACAAGGACAAAGATAGGAGGACTATACATAATGGATAATTTTGACGACGCAAAACAGGCGACCGAAGATATGTTTGACGGTCAAGAGGTATTAGGTGAAGAAAGTACCCCACAAGATACCCCGCAAGAACAGCAAGAGGGACAAGTACAAGAGGAGCAACCGCAAGAACAGGTACAAGAACAACCGCCCCAAGAGAATAATGCAGTTGATGAGGCGGCAAATGTAGCACAGGCGGCGGCACAAGCGGCGGCTGAACGTGAACAGGAATACCAACGCATTATGGCAGAAAATGAACAGCTAAGACAGACAAATAACGAATTGCAACAGACTATAACACAGCAATCACAGCAGCGTGAGCAAGCAATTATAGAGGACGCAATGCAAATGCCTATGTTGGATGTAAACCGTTTAGCATTCGAGGACGATGCAACTGTTCAGAAAATGCAACAGGACTATGCAAACGCAATGCAAAAATACGTCACACGGCAAGTGCTAAAAGACGTTGAACCTGCCTTGCAATACGCAAAGGACGGTATGCGTGAGAAAGAAAAAAGGGAAATGCTTGAGGCGTTCAAAGGTGTTGATGAACTGAAAGGTATTAACGATATGTTGCCACAGCTGGACTACATAATTGAACATAACAAGTGGTTAGCCAATGACGATATACCTATGGACGAAAAGTATTTGACGGCATATATGATTGCAAACGGCGTAAATTCCGCGAATACACCGCCACCGTCAGACCCAACAGCAGAAGAATTAATGAAATACTACGACAGCAATCCTGAATTTCAACAAATGATTGAAAAAAAGAGATTGGACGACATTAAACAAAGTCAGCAAGTGCCTGCAATGTCAGCGTCAAACGGCGCTGTAAACGCGGCATTAACAATAAAAGAAAAACCAACAACTTGGGACGACGCCTCCAAAAGAACAAGAGATATGTTCAGAGGGAAATAACGTACCCACATTACAAAAGAGGGAGAATTTTTAAATGGGAAGAGAACAAAACTTAAAAACTATTGAAGAGGCTCTAAAATCTAACTACTTACCGGTATGGAATAACCTACTCGGTATCGAGCCTACACCACTACTATCAAAAATCAAGAAAAAGCCATTGGTAGCAAATGAGATTGTTGCGTCAGCTCCAATCGGTCTATCAGGCGGTTTTGGCTACGGCGAAGAAGGACTTGCGACACCTGAAGCAGGTAACGTTATGTTCAAGCGTTTCAGAACATACGCAAAAGATATGTATACAAACGTTGAGTTGTCAATCAAAGCTGTACAACTTACAGGCAAGGACGGCTCTATGGCAAACGCGCTTGACACAGAAGTTAAGGCGGCGTACGAAACAGCAAAATGGAATGTCGGACGTTCACTATTCGGCAATGGTACAGGTGCATTAACAAAGGTTGTTAAACAGACAACTCCGACAACGAAAGTTGAAGTAACTGACATTAAGTATGTCAAGGAAGGCTTGATTGTAGACTTTTATCCGACCTCGGCTACAACGCCGAACGACGTGGTTGCTAAACAGCTACGAATTATGGCAATTAACCGTACAAAGAACAGCAACGGTAACTATGAGATTATCCTTGATAAAGCACCTACAACAGCACTTGTTGACGGCTTTATGACGGTGCAGAACTCATTTAACCGTGAAATCACAGGTCTTGGTGCTATCTTCGACGATGAAGTTCCTACAATTTACGGCGTAAGCAAGGAAGACAATCCGATTATCAAGCCTATTGTTATTGACGCAAATGATAATGTTGAGGACAGCATTATTACAAAGGCTCTAAGACGTGCCGAAAAGGACAAGAACTCAAAGGTTGATATGCTGTTGTGTGGTGACGAAGCGTACGACCACTACACAGAATACCTAAGAGTAAACAATATCAGAGTTGAACAGAACACCTTACAGGGTGGTTTCAAATCAATTCAGTTTGCTTTCGGCAACAGACAGGTTGATGTTGTCAACGAAATGTTCGTGCCGGATGATGAAATTTGGGGTGTTGATACATCAGCACTTGAACTACATACACAGGAATGGAAATTCGCTGACCTACAAGGCGGTGGCATTTTCAACCTAAAGGAAAATTCATCAGTTTACAGAGCGTTGCTTGCAAACTATGGTGACCTTATCTGCTCAAATCCTGGTGGTCTAATCAGAATTTACAACTGTATTTAATCTTTACGGCAAGGTAATTATATGTTGCCTTGCCGTATTTTTGCCGTTATTTTAGGCACTTGCTGAAATATTTTTTTCTGAAATGCGGTGATAGATTGGAACAAGCAGAAGTAACACTTAAAGAAATATATGAAAAAGTAAGTCTTAAAGTACCTCTTGAACAGCGACGGTTCTTTAATTTCTTTAACGACACCGTTGCAGAACTTGAAGCGCTATATCCCGACTTACTGTTCAAAGAGGGTGTGCATTTTACACCGGTACACGATTTATCGGACGAAAACGTTGTATTACCGCTTTATACTCCGGCAATCGTGGACAATATCTTATACCTTTGTGGTTATGACCAACAAGGTATATTCAAACAAGAATTTACACGAAAATCAAGAAATGCCTATGTGCATTATTGGAAAAATCACGCACATAACAGACGTGTACGACGAATGAGGTGGTAGAGAAGTGTTTGACAGTGGAATATCTGCAAAAGCGTTAATAGCAGAATTACAGAGTGAAGTGGACGTCGCACTTCCTATCGCAAATTCGACGTATGCAACGTGGCTGAACAGTCTGCAATGGCTGTTATACAGTGCGATTATAAAAGAACAGAACGACTTGATAATTACTGAACCGCAAGAGGATGTTATACAGCTTGCAAACCTTGATGTTTCGGATAATGAAGCACCGATACGGTTTGAAGATATATATGCGGTGTATGCAGATACAACACAATTAATAAAGACGAGTATAACAAGCGGTTTCGTATTTCCCGATTGTTTTTATAAAAAAGGTGATAATTTGGCTGTTAAAATGCAAAAAGCACCTAATTTTATTAAATTAATCTATCATATCAAGCCTAAATTGATAAAAGTAAATGAAAATGACGAAATACAAGACGGTAACGTGATGATACCGATAGAATTTATCGAATTGGTAAAGTCAAAGTTGAGAGGCGAGGCGTATTCACTTGAAAATGAGTACGGTCCTGCGTCAAATTGGCTCAACAATTACAATATTTTACTTGAAAATTTCAAACAATGGCTATCTGATAAAGCCCAACAATTCGGACAGTAAAGGAGAGGTTATATGGCAAAGAAACAAAACGAATTACAATTCGGACAAGTACTATTACCACAGGCACTAAAGCAATATAGCCTTTCTAAGCTGAATTGGAGCGGTTTAAACAGACGGCAAGTTATAGATACAGGTGCTTTGTCTATGGAATGCAACATTTCTACAGCCGAGGCACCTTATTTAACACCGTCGCAAAGCAGGGTAGACATATTGTCCGATATGGGACTTGAATACAAACACCCTATATCGCTATTCGGTTTTGATGATTTCCTTGTTGTTATCTATCGTGACGATACCGAATTAAAACTTGATTATCTTGTTTTGAGCGACAAGAAAAACAGTAAAGGACAAATCACAAAAGTATATACAGGTCTAATAAAAAAAGGCGTGACAGAAGAAACTGACGCGATACAGCGTAGTATGGTGCAATTCAATGTATATGAAAATGCCGTTGATGTACTTGGCGGCACATATGTAAAGAAATTGATACTGTTTCCTGACAAAGTATCTATGTTTATGAAGATTGTAGATACAGACAAAGACCCTACTACATTTGACAAACAGGCAGTTGAGGACGGCAATGCCGATATTGATGTTATGTATTGTCAAAAAGAAAGTAGTGGCAAAAAAACTTACTATGTTTGGAATGGGGCGATAGGCAGATTTACTTTGACAGGTGGCGCGAACTACTTTAAAACAAGCAATTTGGACGTTGAAATAAAAAAATACTACAATGACGGATATACTCAGACGAAAGACGAGTATTACAATGACGGTTACAGAAAGTCAAGTAAACAAACGTATAATGACGGTTACAAAAAGACGGAATATAACAAAGACAGTAGCAAAAAAGCAAGGTTTTATGACGGATACCAAAAGCAATGGTCGGGTAGTTATAACGAGAACGATGGAATTGTGTACTATCAGCGACAAGGAACGTGTTCACCATATACTTACATAACGGTTACTGATTTGAAGAATGGTGATAGTGTAGCAGGCTTATATATAAGGGCATTTTCACCTTTAAAACAAATGACTAATGTAGCTTTTTACGAACGTACAGGTACGTCATTCCCTTACACATATACAAGAGTATATGCAGAACTTGATTATAATTCAGACATAAGTAATTACTATGAAAAGGTTTCTGATAGCACAGGTACGGTTCAAACCAAACTATACGTAAGAAAAGCTGATGATAACGGTACGATAATACCGTATGAGTATGAGGAAGTAACTGATATTGCATACGGTACGAATATAACCGATTATTACGAAAAGATAAGCGACAAAGAAGTTACGGCAAAAGCATATTACAAAAGAACCGAAAACACCGATAAGGATAGCACCGATAAATACAAATACGAATTGATTAAAAATCTTGAAAACGGCAAGAAAGTATCAAAGTATTATGAATTTACCGAAAACTATGCACCGCCTGAGGGGAGCAATAAGAGTTGCTATTGGCTTAACACTTACGATAATCAAACCTATCAATTTTGTAGCGATATAGGTGACGGAAAAAGTGGGTTTGGAATAACTGTTTCGCCGTCGTTCCCTAATCTAAAGTATGCGGTAGTACATTTATCACGACTTTTTGGAGTTGATGAGGATAGAGTACACGTTTCAGGCTATAACGACTATACGAATTGGAACTTAGACACCGTAGCTGAAAGTAACGAAAGCAATGCGTGGAGCAGTGCCTCACAAACCAACACAAAAGCAGGCGGTAACTTTACAGGTATAACAGTGTATGACAACCACGTTGTTTGCTTTAAACGTGACTTTATGCACGAAATATACAACAGTAAAAATCCGTTCAGATTGGTTGACGTGTATGCGGAGGGGTCTATTGACAACAGGAGCATACAAGAGGTAAACGGCAAACTGATATTTGCGTCAGATGATGAAATCAAGGTGTATACAGGCTCACAACCGCGTGAGATTGGCTATAATCTTGGAATTGACGAGTTCAAAAGTGCCGTTTCGGGTAGTGACGGAAGAAACTATTACTTGTATTGTACAGACAGGCAAGGCGAAATGTATCTGTTTGTGTATGACACAATGGTCGGTCAATGGTCGCAACAAGTGATTAATAGTGAAGTATTAGGCTTTGCACATAACAAAAACGGTATGTATATGTTATGCAAAGACGGTGTTGTATACAAAATGGATACGAACAAATATACGGACGATTGGAGCTGTGAAACGGACTTATCAACCATACTGACATCATCATCTTCAAGCACATATCAGACAGTAAATATCAAACATATAGTAAAATTTCAAATGCTTGCGTATATTGAGGGGCGTTTCAAGGTGTATGCACTGTACGACAATGAAGAATTTAACCCTGAAACATCGCAGTTGCTATATGACAGTAACGGTCGGAAAGGTATGCAAGCAATACGCTTAAAACCGCGAATGACCGCTAATTATGGCTACAAGTTACATTTTGAAGGACACGGCTATGTACGTTTCTATGAAATGGAACTCGGTATTACTCCGGGAGGTGAGTTATTTGTATCATCAAGATGATATTAACAATATGAATTACAAACAGCTTAGAGAAACGGTATCGGAATTAAACGACAATTACGTTAAGCTGAAAAGGACATTAGAGGACGCTTTAGACAACATAGACGAAAGCAACCTCGCAACCACTTTGCGAAAGAAATTAAACGGCTATGATACTCAATTCAGTGTAACGGCTGAAAAGATAGAAAGCAAAGTATCGTATGAGGACTTAGAAAACAATCTAAGTCAATATTCAACTGTATCGCAAACGGCACAAGCTATTGAAATGTCAGTAGTATCAAGTCAAGAATACACGGATAATTCAGTAGAAACATTATCTTCAACGTTCACTATGACTGCCGACGGAATATCTACAAGGGTTTCAAAGCTAAAGAAAGGTGTGGAAACACAATTTAATCAAACAGCGGAAAAGATTGAATCACTTGCATTCGAAAAAATGGATACATCAGAGGCTATTACGGTAAAAGAAAAACCGTCCGCAAGTGATAAAACGTTGGATAAAGAAAAACTCTACAAGTATAACAGCAAATATTATTATTTCAATGATATTTTACAAGATTGGTTAGAGTATGACGAAAAAAACGGCATTAATTCTGCATTCACTCAAATATCAGGCGGATTTATATTGAACGGTTGCGTAAAGGTGAGCGGTGACCTTATAACAGAGGGAACGATAACAGGTACAGATATAGTTGGAGCGAAATTTTATAATGAGGATAAAAGGGCGTATGTGACTATTGGTAATTCAAGTGGTAATTATGGTGATTTGACATTGAAGCGAGTATCGAATGGCAAAGGACAAGAAGTTTTTCAGATTTACGATACGGGTGTTGGTATTGCTATAAAAGCTGTAGGAACGTCTTTTATAGGTTCGACTGGAAGTAAGACATACCCCAAAGGCACTTGGGATTTTTCGAAATGTACGGTAATAGGTTTACCGACAAGTACAAGTTAAGGAGGAAAATATATGTTATTTAGAATAGGTGATAACGTCGCAGTGACGTGTAAAAACCCAAACGAAACACTGTTGTTTATAAACAGAGTACCAACAGCTTGGTTATTCTCGATAGATATAGAGATATGTCAAAATGTAAAGAGAATGATTGTTGAAGAACAAAATCTTAAAGATATAAAAATTGAATATGAAAGCGAAGATTGTACAACCGGCAGAGTTGTTGACTTGCCTATGGACAGTCTGCACAGCTTTACTATCGACTATGCAAGTGGTATGGCACACGTTGAGTTCAAAAGGGGGATAAATAATAATGTATAACAAACCAACAAACGCAGAAGAAATGGAAGAATTCGAACGAATGACAACCGGCTTCGATTATGTATATGAAGATACAGTCGGAGCGGGAAAGATAATATATCTTAAAATGCCTGTTGTATCGGCAAATAAGAGAGGTGTGAACGATATAGGGTGGCAATGTGACGGTGACGACGTTGCTTTATATGCCACTATGTCAAGAAAACCACGCGAGACTGAACTATGGTCGGAAGTCAAAGAAAACTATGTTGTAAATAAGACTGTATCGGCGTTGAAGTTTGAAAACAAGGACACAAAGCCTTGTAATCTATGTGTAAGGGTGCGTTTAAATTAATGGGGGTGGTTAAATGAAGGGTAATGTATGTTATCAAAAGACAGACTTCGGCTCTGAAACACCTGACTTGCTTAATAAATATGTTCTGAAAATAACTCAAATAGCAGGAATATCACTCAAAAAAGATATTTCAAAAGAGAGTTTAAGGCTTGCTTTAAGTGTTCCTACACTTGTATCGCAACTTGTTAATGATAAAGAGTACATAACCAAATCTGAAATTGAGATTATACAAAAATCTCTTGAAGATATGGATAGCGTGTTAAACGGCAAGATTGACGATACAAACGCAAAACTTGATGATGAAATAAACGCAAGGGAAATGCTTGAAAATGTGGTGAATACACTGCAAATACTGGCTCACAAGCACAGTAACAAGAATGTACTTGATACTATTACAGAAGATAGAGTAGCAATATGGGACAAGGTGAAAGACCTTGATAAATACTTTGACTATATTGATTTTAAGGCTTTTGTCGAAGAAATAGTATATGCGTATACAAACGAACTTCAAAATCTGTACACAGCAATCGGTATTACATCATACGACGGTGGTGTATTCGGTATGGAACAGTTAGGAACAGAACTTGACGGCGGTAACTTTGACAGTGAACCCGAAAACAGTTTTGATTGCGGTGATTTTAACCCGCTTGAACTGTCTGCACAAGTAACATCGGTCATTGATTGTGGAACGTATTAAGGAAAGGAGGATTGATAGAATGGCAACAAGATTTATAGCAAAGCACGGTTTGAAAAGCAATATAAATAGATTAACACTTTCGGAAGGTGAAATAGCTATTGCATATAGTGATGACAAATCAGAGGCTGAAATATATGTAGGTGGAAACGACAATACACCAATCCCCGCAGCAGGTGCGTCGATGAAAACAAAAAACCAAATATTTGTCGTATGCGACGGCGACCACGACGAATTAAAATTACAGGCGGCGATAGATAGTGCGCCGTATAAAAGTATTATATATCCTGTAGGTGAATTGTGCGTTATCACAAATGCAAATATGAAGTCGGGTTACGGAATGACGGAAACTAATAACGGCGTGGTAATTCCGTTAAAAGGCGGTATGACATTAGACGGTTCAATGTGCGATACAATTATGTTCAAAAATACAAATCCTGTCGCAAAACAATATGTTTTTCATCTGCCGGAAGGCGCTAAAATGCAAAATGTAAAATTTACAGAGGACACGGACACTGTAACGGCGGACACGGTTAATCCGACAGTATTATTAGCGCAAAGTAGTTCGCAGATAATATCCTGTACATTCTACGATATATTTAGTACACATCAATTCGGTGTATCAACGTTTGAAATGAGCAACGTTCTGTTTTTGAACAACGTCATAGATACGTTCGCAGGCGCACCGGCGAATAATATGACAATAGAAATAAAAATCAAAGGCAATTCGTTTGTTATGGGTAACAAATTTTTAAATTTTACGCAAAAAGAACAATCGTTAGGCTATATGTTACAGGCGTTAACTGTTATGTTTGTAAACAATTACATGTACAGTTTTACAAATTGCAGTATTGATATAGATAAAAAAATAGTAGGCAATATATTTAAAACGTTTACTGATTGCAGTATCGAAATAGGTGGTGAAATTTCGGACAATGAATTTACAACGATTACACAGAACACAGAAGGCCCATTTATATACGCTGGGGCTGCATTAATCAGTGGAAACCGAATATCCAATGTAAAAATTAATTCCGCAAATATCGATTTTATCGAATGCGGAAGTTATGCTGTTATATGCGGAAATTATATGCAGATTGCCGCCGTTCCTGCGTCGGGACAATGTAATCTAATATCAGCCAGCAGTCATACGTTAATAGCAGATAATATATTTAGGACAACAGCGTCCGTAACGGCAAATGCGGATTTTTCAATTATATACAGCGACGGTAAAACAGTAGTCAAAAATAACGTGACGGATGCCGTATCAATCGGAACGTTCGGCGATACGTGCGTTGTTGACGGAAATGTGACAGGGTGGTGATATTATGTACAAATTTTATAGTAAAAACGGAACGGCATATTTTTATGAACGCGGTGTTGAAATTGACGGCACGGTGTACGGAATACGAACTGACAGCGACATACTGCGAATTAAACGCAGTGTTGTAAACAGCAAATTTGCTGAAAGCGAAGAAGATTTTGATATGAATGTAGAAATCGCAAAAATTCAGCATACGGACGTTACGTTTGAACAGCCTACGGCAGAACAGCTGTCACAGATACAGTCAAAAACATTTGACAGTATGTCGGATATGAAACAATATGTTCAGTCTGTTATGAACGGTGACGAAACAATGTCACAGGACGAAATCAACGCTATGTTGATGTTGCAGATTGCGGAACTGAAAGCAGGTGTCGAAGGTGAGTAAAGCACTGATAAAAAAATATTACAAAAAGGGTATTTACAAAGAAAAGCATTTAGATATATTCGTCAAAGCGGGATATATCACAGAGAATGAGAAAAAAGAAATTATGGAGGGTTAAAAAATGGCTAATAAAATTCAATTTAGACGTGGACTGAGAAAGTTACTACCAACATTGTCGTTCGCTGAGCCGGCATACACAAGTGATACAAACGAGTTTTTTATCGGCACAGGCAAAGGAAATGTAAATATGAACGGTAGCTTGTGGTATATAGGCACAGCTTTAAGCGGTACGTCTGAAAACATCAACTATACATATGCAGATTGTCCTCTTGTTAAAGTGGGTGATGTGTACCTTAATACCGATTATGGCTATATCTATCAGTCTACTACAGCAGGTAGCGGTGAAGACGTAAAGTGGCAATACAAAGGTACGATAAGAGGACCACAAGGCATACAAGGTGTTAAGGGCGACACAGGAGAACAAGGTCCGCAAGGCTTGAAAGGTGATACAGGCGTAAAGGGTGAAAAAGGCGATAAGGGTGAAAAAGGTGATACAGGTACACTTGAAAATAATTCAGTGAAAACCGTGCATATTGCAGATGAGGCTATTACAAGAAGCAAACTTGCAGGAGATGTTTATGATTGGATAAATAGCGGTGAATATTCCGAATCTGAATGGAATTTTGACCAAACCATAAAAAATCTAATAAAAATAGGAGCAATAAACATACCGATTTTGGAATGTTATCCTGCAGAAAATATAGGGGCGAAGATAAACACAGTAGCTAAAGTAGGTGACTTGTTTATCATAAAAAATGTGGTTGCAGACCCGGATACAGAAGCAATAGAACAAATTCGCTATAATGATGATTTAGGTTCTGTTTTTGTTTTCAACGGAAGTATACAAAAAGGATATTGTGGAGTTTGTAGAGTTACTAAAGCCTTAAAAATAATAGATGTGGGAGAATATGAAAGCGGAGAGGTTAAACTGCTATTCACATTCAAACAAGGTGGAGAAGAAGTAGTAATACGCGAGGAGGATAAATAAATGAACATTTGGGAAACAATCAATATATTTTGGGTTACATTGGCGTGTAACCTATTCGTTAAAACCGTATTTATTGCGGTTATGTTAGATACAGTTTTGGGGTTACTAAGGGCAATCAAAGAAAAAAAGTTCAACAGTTGCTTTGGTATAGACGGAGCAATAAGAAAAATCGCAATGATTATATCGGTCGTATTTTTGGCAGTATTGGACAAGCTGATAGGCTTTAATATGCTACCGTTTGTGCCGGAAGAAGTACTTAAATATATAGGCATTACGCAAGTGGGCATATGTGAGTTTTTCTGCTTGCTGTACATAATGTACGAAAGTATTTCAATACTGAAAAATATGTGCTTGTGCGGTTTACCGATACCAAGTAAACTACGAAACGGCATTGAAAAGTGGCTTGATACAATGACATCGGAATTGGACGGAAAGAAAGGGGAATAACTATGAATTTACAAGATACGGTTGAATTAATGAATAGTGCAGACTATAAGGAACGCTTTGAGGCAGAATATTATCAATTAGCCAACAGATTTAAAGGATTGAAGAAAATGTTGAACGAATGGGACAGGGGAAAACTAAAATTTTCCCCAACGTGTCCACGTAGTACATACAATATGCAATTAACCGCAATGGCTGACTATTTGGCGGTCTTAGAGGCAAGAGCGGTAATGGAAGATATTGAGTTGAAAGAGGTGCAGGAAATATGACAGATAAAATTTTTATAAATGCGGTAAAATCGTTAATTGTAAAATATTTTAACAATAATGTTGATGTGACAGACGGCAAGAAAATCACCACAGATGATGTGTATATCGTGTGGAGCTGTAAGACATTGCAGAATTTCAAGGCGTTGGCGTCAACAACCGTATCGGACGGAATGTATTACGAAATTACATACAACGGTGATAAAAATGAGATGTATTTTGACGCATACAAGAAGTGGAAGAATATGACCGTAAAGGAGTGGTAATTTATGAGAATAGGAATAAATTGCGGACACACTGTAAGCGGTACTGTCGGTTGTGGTGCAGTCGGCTACATAGATGAGAGCGTAGAGGCACGGAAAGTCGGCTATGCACTTGAAGATTTACTAAAAAAGGCAGGGCATACAGTGCACGACTGCACAAATGATTATGCGCCGACAGTAAGTTCAAATCTAAGACAGATAGTTGATATGGCAAATTCACAGTCACTTGACTTGTTTGTATCAATTCACTTTAACAGTGGCGGTGGGCAAGGTACAGAGGTGTGGACTTACGGCGGCAAAAAGTTTGATGAGGCAACAAATACTTGCAAGGCGATAAGTGAATTGGGTTTTAAAAACAGAGGTATTAAAGACGGTTCTAAGCTGTATGTGGTACATCACAGTGACGCGAAAGCTATGCTTGTTGAAGTGTGTTTTGTAGATACAGAGGACGCAAATAAATACAAGAAAATCGGTGCGACAGAGTTTGCAAAGGCGATTTTTAAAGGAATTACAGGACAAGTGACAAAGGGTAAAACAAACAAGGAGGATTTAACAATGACACAGTACGAGGAACTAACGAGGAAAATTAATGAGTTGGAAAAGAAAAAGGCTGATAAATCAGAAATGATTTACGATTGCATTGACAGTAATATGCCAGAATGGGCGCATAAGCCTGTTCAGTGGTGTTTGGATAACGGTATTGTATCAGGCGCAGACGACGCGCACCTTAACCTAAACAATACAAAATTGTGGGTATGTGTTGTTGTATATCGTGCAGTTAAATTTGTTGCAGGACTTATGAAAATCAAGATTTGATAAGGAGTAAATGACTATGGGTTTGACAGATACAATAAGAAATAAGGTAAACAGCCTTTTTAATTTTGATTCACAACAACAGAGTAATCAATTAAAAAACAAAATTGATACATTGTACGGAAAGCAAAACACGACAACGGCACCGAACATAAATTCCTTTAATCCGTTCATCAGTAAAAGGGACGGACAGGTTATAAATAAAATGGCTGATTATAAGCCGATTGTAAACAGCAGTGCGACAAGCGATAAGGTTAGAGAATGGATAACACAAGCAACAGGTATTCAACCAACAAACACAATGTCAAATTCATCAAATTCTACTCAAAATGAAAATAGTACCGCACTTAGCAGTGGTACTATTAATTCAAACGGTGATGATAATGTTGGTTTTAACGGAAATCTTGACAGCTCGTCGCTTGGAAGTCTTGACGTAGCAACACAACTTCCGAAACTGTCAACAGCACAAATAGCACAAATTATCAAAAAGCACTTTAGCCGTAGTGCGGTTATATCCGAAAACGACGCAGAGGGTATATATAATGCTCAAAAGACAACAGGTATGAGTGCATTAGCAATACTCGGTATCGGTGCTTTGGAAAGCGGTTGGGGTACTTCAAACATAGCCAAGAAAACCAATAATATTTGGGGTTACGGCGCTACAAACGTCAATCCGGAGGGGAATGCTCACAGATACGGTCAAATGTCGCAAGGTGCTACACAATTTGCAACCGAATTTATGAAAACATACTACAATGGGTATGGTGCAAAGTCGATTAATTCAGCAGGTACAGGTAACAATCCGAAAGGAATGGGGTATGCATACACAGACGGCGGAGCAATAGATAGTAGTTGGGCGACACAAGTAAGTTCTATTATGGGACAGCTATACAACACAGCTAAGGGTGTAAGCGGTTCAAACGTAAGTAATTCATCAAGTAATTCATCAAGAAGTTATCTAAACAGATTGAGTTATGCGAACAATTCAAACACTTCGTCAGGCGGTTCTTCCAAAGGACGACAGATTGTTGCGGCGGCAAAGCAATATTTGGGAACACCGTATGTATACGGCGGTACTTCGTCAAGCGGTGTTGATTGTAGCGGTCTTGTACAACTCGCGGCGAAAGCAAGCGGTATTGATATACCACGAACAACATACGACCAAATAAATGTAGGGCAAGCCGTAAGCAAGAATAACTTGCAAGAGGGCGACCTTGTATTCTTTAAAGGTTCGGGAGGCAGTTCGTCAAGTCCTGGACACGTTGGAATTTACATAGGTAACGGACAGTACATACAAGCACCAAAGACAGGCGATGTCGTTAAAATCAGCAATTTATCAGGACGTAGCGACTATGTCGGTGCAAGAAGAATAGCATAAGGAGGTAAAACGAATGGCATATAATACGCAAGACGCCGTAAATACAATATTACGGCTAAAAGGCAATTGGCTTAATGCAAATGCAGAGGGCGATACAAAGAAAACGGCACAAATAGCAAACGAGGCACAAAACTATTACGGTCAAATGCGTGAAAATGGCGACACAAAGCTTGCCGACACGCTTTATAACAGTGGATATGACGCGTCAAAGAAGTATGTTAATGACTACTTTGCACAGAGCGGTAAAAGCGCGATTAGACCGTATTTTTACGGCTTAGGCTCAAAGTACGGTTTAAGTCAAAGCGATATAGACAATGCACTTCAATATAACGATACGACAGGTGAGGTTAGCTTAGGCGGTAAAAACATAGGCAAGCCGTCGGCAGTAGGTTCAAATGGGGTATCTTATTGGGATAACAGTACGCTTGATAATGCTTTTAAAAACTATGTTCAAGACACAGGCAAAAGTCAAACCACATCAAGCCTTGTAGGTCAACAGCAAAGTAATCTGTTCGACCATTATAACGACTTGATGAAAACATACGGACAAGACTATAAAGATTATATGGATATGGTTAAAACAAATCCATTCTCTACCGACGAGGCAAAAGCAATACTCGGAAAGTATAATCTATCGGCTATACAGGGAAGAAATAATCAGCTTGCTTTAGGTACAGCCTCAAACGGCGGTAATGTTGACAGTTACAGCGCCGCAAACGCAATGCGACAGCAAGCGGCGCTATACTCACAGGCACAACAGAATGTATTGGACGCGTATAATGCAAAGGTACAAAATGCGGCGAACTCAACGCAAAAAATTGAACAGGCACGAAAAATCCTATCCGATATGGGTGTTCAAATCGACAATACGTTCAACAGAGACGAAACAGCAAAGAATAACGAAGTACAAAGAAATGAAACTGTACTTAACGGTAAAGTATCACGTGGCGCAACAACAGCACAAGTTACAGGTCAAATTCCTAAGGGTATGCAATATTCCTCAAATCCATTCTTTGATGATAACGGCAATCCGATAGAAGATATCGACTATAAAAAGGTAATCGAACAAGCTATCGCAAGAGGTGATACGCAGACAGCACAGGCGGCGAGAGTTGCAAGGGGTGTAAAAATTTGGAACAACTACAGTAAATACGGTCAATATGACGATGGCGATTACGGTGTTCCGAATACACAAACAGAGGACGCAAGACAGTTTGACGCACAAATTAAAAACAGCACCGACCTTGCAAAAATGGGTTACGAACACGAAGAAAGAATGCCAGGTATTGAGGCTGATAACACAATTCGTGTTAATACGAATCAAGCCGATAATACAATTCGCGTTAATGACGCAAGCGCTAATAATGAAATGGCTGTTGCAAACAACCAATCACGTAATAACATAGCGGAGGCAAATAATAATTCTCGTAACAATATAGCAGAAGCAAATAACACCTCAAAAAATAATATTGCAGAAAATACAGCTAAATCAAACGACGCAATTAATGAATATAATCAAACGAGTGGTGCAGTAGGAGCAAATGGTAGTTCAACCGGTCAGGTGAGCGGTTTGGACAGTTCATTTTTGAAAGATTGGGTTAAACAGAATAATAAAAGGTCTCAAACGTCATCAGGCATGGATATACTTCAAAAAAATTCAGCCGGACAATATCAAGTAAATCCGAGCATTCCGAGCGGTCAAAAGAAAATGCTTATAGCCAACGTATTAAATGACACATCTATCGCACAAAACCACAAATTACCGTTATTAAAGTCTATAGGAATATCAGACGATGAAATATACGAAGTAACTCAACAGTAAAATAGGAGTATAGGTATGGGAAAAATAACATCATATAAGGATTTTAAAAATAATGTTCAATCAATTCGTGATGAATTGACAAAACAAGGGTACACACCGAGAAGTGTACCCTCTGAACAAAAAGAAGAAACAAAAAACACAAAGAAAATCGAAAAGGGCAAGGGTTTATTCAAAGAAACTGGCAAATCGAGTTTTAATGATATACCTAAAATTCAAGAACTACAAAACGAATATCAAAAAGCAAAAGATTGGGGATTTTACGATTACACAATAGACCAAATCAAAAAAGAGGAACTCCCAACAAAATTCGGCAATGTCAATATGAATAAGCGACCTCTTATACGTTGGAACGATGAATTAAAGAAGAAGTATGAAAATGAGTTGAAAAGTTGGGGGTATGACCCTGAAATCGGCGGTATTGATACAGTATTTGGCGGTTCTGATAAATTCGGAACGGATATAAATAACAGTGGTTGGAATGTGGCTTATACGCCTATTATGCCTGACGGAACTTTTTTGGATAAAGGTACTGTTGATAATTATATGAACTCTTTAGTGAAAGAGGCATATGAAAAAAACGGAAATGTTACAAATGAAGAATTAGAAACGCTTGATAAAAAAGGTATGCAAGTGGGCGACAAATATGTTCACGGCATTTTTGCAGGCGTTGACGGTGACGAAAAAGATTATCATAAGCCATACAGTGCAGAGGATAGAGGCAAGCTTATGCACTTTTCGGGCAAGTATGGTGCTATTAATATTGCCAAAAGAGGGACTGATAATTTAAAAACAAACCCGAACGAAGAACAATCAGATTCAGACGAAAAAGAAGAATATCTAAATCAACAAGTCGATATACCGATAACGGATAATAAGAGTATTTCGTTAAAATATCGAACAGTTAAGACAATAGATAATTTTCTTAAACGTAATAAAGAAAAAAATAAATATAAAAAAGCACAACAACTTGACGAAATGATAGATAAATTGGACCTATCAGAAAACGAACTAAAAAATGCGAAATCTTATGCCGGTTTAAAGAAACTATCGCTTATGTCAAGTTCAAACGGTAAAGACAGTGTTTTAAAAGAATTGGGGCAGTTTGTTGCTTATCCTATTGGGGAAATGTATGATTTTGCTAAAAGAGCAGGAAGAACATATGTAAAAGACGGTTTCCCGTTTAAAGTGCAACAAATGGGTGCAGGCGATTACTCAGAACAACTTCAAGAGTTAGATAAATATTATTCTGAAAATCCAGACGAATTAGGAAACGACTTTTTTAACAGAAAAAGCACAGGTAATGACGCATATAGCGATTATATGGACAATTTAAGAAAAGTAAAAGCATATGAGGCATTTGATAATACTAATCCTGTTACACATTTTATTGCAGAGAAAGGGCTTGGCTCAATGGGGCAGATGTTGGCGGCATACGGAACAGCTGGGCTTATGGGGTTGCCAGACGTTACAGAAGGCGTAAGTTCGGCAGCAAAGAAAGTAGCAGGTGGTACAAAGATAGGACAAGTTGTAAGTAAAGTCGCAAACGCCACACCTGATATAGCAAATGTCGCTGAAAAAGGAATTGGCTCAAAAATTGCTAATGCCGCAATCAATAAAGCTAACACCCTTTCGATAGGTTCGGCTGCTAAATTTTTAAACCCTTTGGATAATTCTACTACTTTGCTTATGGGTATTGATTCAGCGCAACAAAAATATGACGACCTTGTCAAAAATGGATATGACAAAGATACGGCTTATAAAAATGCAATGTTCACAGGTTATGTGAATACAATTACAGAAAAAATGGGGTATGATGGCACTCCTGAAAGTATGATGTTTGCGTTAAGTCCAACAGGTTCAACAAAAAAGAATGTCGGCAAAGTTCTTAAACAGTATATGAAAGCTAATGTCGGTGAAGGTTTGGAAGAAGTGTATGGAACATTATTTGAAAGAATGGGTGACGTCGTTTCAAAAGTAGGATATGTTGATGAAAACGGAAAAATACAACAAAGAAAACTTGTAGGCAAAGAGGGTGTTATAGATTTACCTGCTTTGGGCGAGAGTTTTCTTGGCGGCGCTGTCGGTGGTGCTGTAATGGGCGGCGCAGGTGTAGTAGATACCATTTTACATACTGACGCAAAGAGCGTAAGAGAATGTGGCGATAAAGTCAGACAAGCTCTTAGCAAAGCTAATAAGGAGGTATCACAAAAAGTACACGAGGCAGGTGTGGAAATGCCAGAGCTTCCCAAACAAATTGATTGGAAAAAATCAACCGTGCCTGAAATGAAAGAATACTTTAATAAAGTAGTAAAAGTATATAGAGATATACTTTCAGACGAAAAAGTTATAAATTATGATAGAAAAGTAGCAGAAAATACTTTAAACAAAATGAATGCCGTAGAAACAGGTAATGAGGTAAATGAAGCTACAAACATTAATAACGTAAATGCAACACCACAAACTGAAAATTTGATACAAAATGTACCGAAAACATCGGAAATAGAGCCTTTGCAGACAGTTCAAGAAACAGCACCATTAAATGCGCAAGTAAATGATATAAGCAACATTAACACTCAAAACAGCAAAATTAACGCTGATAATTCAACCATTAACGATACAACGAGTGAGATTAACAGTGTAGATACATTAAATGCAATAGATACATTACCTAATATAAGCACGCAAGAAAACGGCGTACAATCGTCTGTAAATCGAGTTACAGAGGAAGTACATAATGCAATGAATAAAGTCGGCTTAAATGTCTCTGAAAGTACAACAGGTATACAAGAGGCAAATACAAAGTTTATGTCGAACAATGATAATCTTTTTGACAGAAACTATGTAAGCAACTATGCGAATGACTTTGTACAAGCTATGTCAGAGAAAAGCGGACGTAGTTACACAGTTTTATCACAAGAAACAGATAATCTTGCCGACGAACTTGTAAATAAAACTCTTACAGGAAACAGCGTACTTGACGGAAACAGAGAATTTCAAACCGTAGTCAGAAATTTTAAAGAAGTTTTAAGAGAGGGAATAAAGAAAAACACCAATCTACACAATAATGTATATGGTGCAAACGAAGTTTTAAACGCGCAAGTACAAGATATAGAAAATGGCGATTATTCATCATTGAATATAACTGAAAATCCAAATAACAACGTAACATTTGCTCCGATAACCGAAAATGAACAAAATATAGGATATGTCATTGAAAGGGATAATGGTTATTCTAACGAGCTAAGCGAAAGTGACTTTACGGTAAAACAAAAAAACGGAGAGTACGGAACAAGAAACGGAATTACATACGGTCATTTTGGTACACATCAAAATTCAAACGGTAATAATATTGTTTCGTATTTACCGACAGGCAATGCGGTAGCAATTCTTCCTAATCAAAATAGCGCTATCGAATTTATGAAACAAGCAGAAAACGAAACAAGCGGATATTCAATTTATTTGTATGACGATAACGGAGTAACGAAAACAGGTGGCGATATGTTGCAGTTTATCAATGTGTTGAATAATGCAAAGAACGCTGTTCAAGTCGAACAAAATTCGGGCAATGTCGGAATACAGAGTAATACAGGTGTATCGAATAATGTTGAAAGCGAAAAAATCAACAGTCAAGCACCTAATACAGATGAAAATACGAATACTACGCAGACTGATAATGCAATAAAAAGTATTGAAATTTCAGAAGAAGATAAGATACCAGGTTTATTACAAGACGAATACTCTGACCTTTTGTCTTTGGAGGACAGAACAGCATTAGATACTCTCGGTAGTGCTATTGGTGTGCCTATAAAGATTGTACCAACAATAAGTAATGACGCAAACGGTTGTTATTACAAGGGCGTGATTTATATTTCGTTGTCTGCCGATGACAAGGTTATGACTGTTTTTTCACACGAATTAACTCATTATCTTGAAGATACGCTCGATTATACAGAATACAAGAAATGTGTACTCGGCTTTATTCAAAAAAACACCGATAAAAGTATTGATAAACTTGTAAAAGAAAAGGTTGATACTTACGCTAAATCGTCAATAAATTTAACATACGAAGAGGCTACAAGAGAAATTGTAGCCGACTATACTCAGAATATTCTCAAAGACGCTGACGCAGTTATAGATTTTGTCGAAAGCATAGAAAACAAAGAGCAAAGACGAGGGGTTCTTAGAAGATTACTTGACGCTATTAAAGAACTTATAAATAAGATAAAAGCAACATTCAGCAGTAAACATTCTCAAATGCAAGACTTACAAAAAACACATGATTTACTTGAAAATATGCTAAAAGAGGCGGCAGAAAATACGGAGAGCGACACTGGAAGTGAAACAAGATATTCTTTTGGCGGTACTAAGGCAGAAACCGCAAATATTACTCAACTTTCTCGTGCAAAAGAAATGGAACTCAACGGCGAAAAAACAGAAACAATACGACCAAAAACAGGTTGGAGCAGAGGATTAGATAACAAGTGGAAGTTTGAAATTGACGATAGCAAAGCTAAATATAAGAAAGAAAAAATACGTTTAGGCAAAGCCGTAAACTTAAATGAAGTTCTTGAACACAAGGACTTATTCAAAGCATATCCCGATTTGAAAAAAGTAAAGGTAAAGGAAATATCAAACTTAGACGCAAGAGGGGTTTATTCACCTAATTTCGATTGTATATTCATAAACGAAAATTTGCCTACACAAGAAAAATTAAAATCACTTATTCACGAAGTACAACACGCAATACAAGTGAGAGAGGGATTTGCAGTCGGCGAAAGTCCTGATAACGAAAACAGAAACCGAAGCGCAGGTGAAATCGAGGCTGACGATGTCAAGGCAAGACAAAGTATGAGCAAAGCAGAAAGACTTA
>OGXP01000345.1_pt1 | contig 56008 bp, 46 predicted proteins | sample 1576351 | NCBI WGS metagenome assembly OGXP01 (sample SAMEA3541517, study PRJEB24748) | human gut metagenome | biome: human gut; feature: human-associated habitat; material: faeces | place: China | collected 2012
CTCGACTTCGTCTCAAACACGTCGGAATTTTTAGCGTCAGATTTCGTGACTCTCTCTAATATTCTTCTCCAAATTACATTTAGCTGATATTAGGAGTATTAAAAAATATAAGTTTTGTTAATAGAAATTTAAGGATCACAGAAACTTCGTTTCTGCGTCTCAAAAGTAGTAGTCGTTTACACTCCTCTACTTTTGGAAATTATAGTTTACTAATTCATAAAAAATAGAGCCATATAGATTGATTCTCCAATCTATTACAGCTCTATAAAAAATTACTATTTAATTTTTATTAACTACTCTTCTACTTTTTTATATAGTTCTATATATTTCTTAGCAGAAGTATCCCAGTTGTTATCTCTTGCTTTAGCATTTTTAACAACTTTTTCCCATTGAGGTTTATCTTTATAAACAGAGATTGCATATTCTAAAGTTTTTAATAGTTCCTCTCCACTTACATTTTTAAATCCAAATCCATCTCCCTCTCCTGTAAACTCATTATATGGAGTTACAGTATCTTTTAAACCTCCAGTTTCTCTAACAATAGGAACACAACTATATCTCATTGCTATCATTTGAGATAATCCACAAGGTTCAAAAATTGAAGGCATTAGGAACATATCTGCTCCACTATAAATATCTATTGAAAGTGGTTGGTTAAATCCTATATATGAGCAAACCTTTCCTGGATATTGTCTCTCTTTCCATTTAAAGAAATCTTCATATTTAGGTTCACCATTTCCTAAAAGAATAAATTGAATTCCTAAGTCCATCATCTTATCAAAGACTTCAGCAATCATATCTATTCCCTTTTGTCTATCTAATCTAGTGATTATTGCAACTAATGGAACATCTGGCTCTTTATTCAATCCTAATTTTTCTTGTAATTCAGCTTTTAATCTTTTCTTACCCTTTCTAGGAACTTTATATACATTACCATCTATTCCATTTACAATTCCTTTTAATTTGTAATCAAATTTTCTAAATAGACCATCTAGTCCCTCTCCTAATTCTGGAGTTTTAATCTCTTCTGCATATGAGTCACTAACTGTAGTAACAAAATCAGAATAAACTACTCCTCCTTTTAAGAAAGAAATCATATCATAATATTTAATTCCATCTTCTTGGAAATATTTGTTTCTATCTATTTCTAATGTGTTCTCAATTACATTATTAAAGAAGAATCCTTGGAATCTAAGATTGTGGATAGTAAATATAGTTTTTATATCATTTAATCCACGTTCTTTTAAATAGATCGGCACAAGTCCTGTATGCCAGTCATTGCAATGGATGATATCTGGTTCAAATCCAGTTATATAGAAAGTTTCAACTATAGCTTTAGCAAAGAATGTGAATCTTTCACAATCATCTCCCTCACCATAGACTTTATCTCTCTTAAAATATCTTTCATTGTCAACGAAATAGTAAGTTACACCTTCTAATTCATAACTATCTATTCCTACATACTCATTATGATGAGCTACCCAAATTTGTTTATCTCCTAGATGTTTCATCTCATTTCTATATTTTTCAGGTATATTACCATATTTAGGCATGATAACTCTAACATCTATTTTCTCTTTTTTCAGTGCTTTTGGTAGAGAATAAGCTACGTCTCCTAGCCCTCCTGTTTTTACAAAAGGCCACGCTTCTCCAGTTGCAAAAAGTATCTTCATCTACTGCCCTCCTTTTGCTTTAAAACCTACTCTTTTCCCTTTAAATAATCTAATAGATCTTTATAGTGTTCAACATCCCATTTAACACTTTTCTCTATAACTAATGGATAGTTTTTAGAAGCAATAAGTTTTTCATTGCATTTGATAACATTATTTTTATCAACTATAATATTTTTTAATACAGCTCCTGATTTTACAACACTATCTTGAAGAATTATACTATCTTCAACTATTGCTCCCTCTTCTACAACTGCTCCTCTAGCAAGGATAGAGTTTTTAACTTCTCCTCCTAGCATACATCCATTAGCAATAATAGAGTTTACTACTTGAGCTGATTTTTTAAACATTGAAGGTGGAGTATCTTTTGTTTTAGTAAAGATATTTCTATCATCTTTCTTAAATACATCATCTCTAACTTCTTTATTTAATAGATCCATATTGAAGTCGAAGTACTCTTTAGTTGAGTTGATACATGCTAAGTATCCTTTAAATTCATATCCATTAATAGAAACTCTTCCAACATTTCTAGAGATTAGATCTCTTACTGTATAGTAAGCTCCATTTTGAATTCCATCACAGATTAATTTAATTAGTAACTCTTTTTTCAATACAAAGATTTCTAGAGAGATATTTTCATCTTTTTTGAAGAATAAGTTTTGTCCTATTCCAGTAATCTCTCCATTTTCTCCTAATTTAACACTATCACAGTTATCAAATCTTGAGTTAGCATTATCTACTGTTTTATAGACTAAAGTTACATCTTTTCCACTTTCTTCATGTTTTTTTACTACATCTGCAATATCTATATTACAAACCATATGAGAACTCATTACAACAACATTTTGTTGTTTACTACGGAAGAAGTATTCCATATTTTTCTTTACTCTTTTTATATTTGTAGAGTAAGTTGAGTCTGCCATTTGTTTAAAGATAAATATTCCATCTTTTTTTCTATCTAGATCCCATTCAGTTCCTCTTCCTATATGGTCAGTTAATGAGTTAAGATCTTCATTTCCACCAAATATTCCAACATTTCTAATTCCTGCATTTACAAGATTTGATAATGAAAAGTCTATTATTCTATAAGTTCCTCCAACTGGAAGAGAAGCAAGTGGTCTCATTTTTGTAAGTGATCTGATATTATCTAAAGATTCGGCTAAAAATATTATAGCCATATAGTTATTTAGCATAATAATTTCCTCCCTCGCAAGCTTATTTTATAGCTTCACTTTTTACTGTTTTTCCTTGTCCTATTATTGCAATATGTTCATCGTCACCAATTACTGTATTTTTCTTAACAGTTACATCATTAGCAATAATAGCTTTGTTAATAATAACGTTTTCTTCAATTATAGTATTTTGCATTACTACTGAATTGATAACTTTACTATTTTTTCCAATTTTTACTCCAGGGAATATTACAGAGTTTCTAACTTCTCCTTCTATTTCGCACCCTTTGTCTACTAGTGAACTTATAACTATTGCATCTTCACTTACATATAGAGGTGGATATACACCTTGACGAGTGTTTATCTTCCAATTCTTATCAAAGATGTTTAATTCATTATCTGGTTTTAATAGATCCATGTGTGCATCCCAGAAACTTTCAATAGTTCCAACGTCTTTCCAGTATCCTTTAAATGGATATGCCATAAGTTTTTTATGGTCATTTAAAAGATTAGGGATTATATTTTTACCAAAGTCATTACTTGAGTTTGGATCTTTTTCATCTTCAATTAAATATTGTTTTAATAAAGACCATTTGAAAATATAGATTCCCATTGATGCAAGAGTGCTCTTTGGTTCTTTTGGTTTTTCTTCAAATTCATAGATTGAGTAATCTGGATTTGTATTCATAATTCCAAAGCTTGGAGCATCTTTTAAAGGTACATTAAATACCCCTATAGTTGCATCTGCATTATTTTCTTGGTGGAATTTTAACATTTTGTCATAATCCATTTTATAGATATGGTCTCCAGAAAGAATAAGAACATTTTCTGGTTCATATTTATCTATAAATTGCATATTTTGGTAGATAGCATTTGCTGTACCTTTATACCATCCACCTTCATCATTTTTCTTAGTATGTGGTTGAAGTACTGTAACTCCTCCATCCATTCTATCTAAGTCCCATGGTGATCCTATTCCAATATGATCATTTAATACATGTGGTTCATATTGAGTAAGTACTCCTACTGTGTCAATTCCAGAGTTTGAACAGTTACTTAAAGCAAAGTCGATTATTCTATATTTTCCCCCGAAAGCAACTGCTGGTTTAGCTATTTTTTCAGTAAGATCTAATAAACGGCTTCCTTGTCCTCCAGCCAATATCATAGCTATTATTGATTTTTTCTTCATAATATCCTCCTAATATTTTTTAATACTATTTGGCTAATACTTTAGCTATTTTTCTTTTTAATCTTTCTCCTTGTTTACTTTTCTATTTGCTTTTCTTTTTAAGCCCCCTTCTTTTTCAGGTTTCAAAAAAACAACTGTGTTAGCAGGAATATCTATTTCTATATGTTGCTCTCTATAATTCCAACTTTCTAAAATTGGCTTATATTTTTTCTTTTTTAGAATTCCTTTTCCACCATATTTTTTATCATCGCTGTTGATAATTACATTATATACTTTATTTTCTGGAATTCCAACTCTATATTTAATTTTATTTGTTCCAGAAAAGTTAAAGACAATTACTATATGTTCTTTTGAATCTCTTGTTTTTCTTAAAAAGGCTATCATATTTTCTGTATAGTTTTCATGCTCAATCCATTCAAAAGTATCTCCACCATCTTCCCATAAAGATTTTTCATCTAAATACATTTTATTTAGATCTCTAACAAAAGTTTGCATATTTTTGTTATCTTCATGTTGCTCTATAAGGTGCCATTCTAGTGATTCATAGAATCTCCACTCCAATCCATGGGCAAATTCATTTCCCATGAAGTTAAGTTTTTTTCCTGGATGAGCCATTTGATATGAGTATAGTGCTCTTGTATGAGCTAGTTTATCCTCTTGATATCCTGGCATTTTATCTACAATAGATTTTTTTCCATGTACCACTTCATCATGTGATAATGGTAAGACATAATTTTCTGAAAAAGCATACATAAATGAAAATGTAAGTTTTCCATGATGATCTTTTCTAAAAAGTGGATCTGTACTAAAATATTTTAAAGTATCATTCATCCATCCCATATTCCACTTACTATCAAATCCTAAACCTCCATCTACTGGATGTTTAGTTACAAGTGGCCAAGCAGTTGAATCTTCTGCTACTACCAACACATTTGGGAAGTCATCATGAATAATCGAGTTCATCTCTTTAAAGAAATCTACTGCCCCTAAATTTTCTTGTCCACCATATTGATTTGTTATCTTTTCTCCATTTTTTCCATATGAAAGATATAGCATATTTGCTACAGCATCCATACGTACTCCATCTATATGAAACTCTCTAAACCAATATGTAAGGTTAGAGATAAGGAAACTTTTTACCTCATTTCTAGTTACATCAAAGTTACATGTTCCCCACTCTTGATTTTCACCAAGTCTTTCATCTTGATACTCATAACATGGAGTCCCATCAAATTTATATAACCCATGGGCATCTTTACAGAAGTGTCCAGGTACCCAGTCAAGAATTACTCCAATATTGTTTTTATGCATCAAATTTACAAAAAACATAAAATCTTCTGGAGTTCCATAACGACTTGTTACAGAGTAATATCCTGTTGCTTGATATCCCCATGAAGCATCTAGTGGATACTCATTTAATGGCATAACTTCAACATGAGTATAGTTCATCTCTTTTAAATATTCACATAACATCATTGCTGAATCTCTATAATTTAGCCATTCTCCATGGATTCCTCTCTTCCATGAACCTAAATGAACTTCATAGATATTTATAGGCTTATTTAAACCTGTTGTTCTTTTATTTAGCCATCTTTTATCTGCCCATTTAAACTTTGGTACATCATATACAATTGAAGCAGTATTTGGTCTAACTTCTGAATAGAAAGCATATGGGTCTGCTTTCATTACAACATTCCCATTGCTATCTTCCACTCTATATTTATATTTTTCCATTTTCTTTAATTTTGGTATTTCTAGTTCCCATATTCCCTCAGCATTGATCTTATTCATCATATGGTTACTTCCATCCCAATTATTAAAATCTCCAACTACTGCTACTGATTTAGCATGGGGAGCCCACACTCTAAAAATTACTGATTTTTTTGTGCAATGAGCTCCCATATAGTTATATGCTTCTCTATGTTCTCCTCTATGAAAAAGATATATATCTAATTCTCTTTCCATTAAAATATCACCTCCTGATGATATTAATCTTCTAATTTAGCTGGTTCTATAAACCAAATTTCATCTGCGTATTCTTTTATTGTTCTATCTGATGAGAATTTACCAGCATTAGCAATATTCATTAGTTGTTTTTTAGCCCAACCTAATCTATCTCTATATGCAACATTTATTTTCTTTTGAGCATTTCTATAAGCTTCAAAATCTTCTAATACAAAGTATTGATCTGCTTGATGCCAAGGAGCATTTTCCATAAGTGATCTATGAATAGTTCCATAAATTCCTGTTCCTAGATCGTTAAATGTTCCATCTATTAGAGAATCTACTATTTTCTTTAATCCTTCTACTGAATTATAAGGCACATGAGGATCATATCCTTTAGCTCTCATCTCTTCAATTTCATTTACTTTTAATCCAAATATGAAGTTATTTTCCTCTCCAGCTTCCTCTACTATTTCAACGTTTGCTCCATCAAGTGTTCCTATTGTAAGAGCTCCATTTAGCATGAATTTCATATTTCCAGTTCCTGAAGCTTCTTTTCCTGCTGTTGAAATTTGTTCTGATATATCTGCTGCTGGGAATAGTTTTTGTGCTACTGATACTCTATAGTTTTCAACAAATACTATTCTTAATTTTCCATTTGTTTCTGGGTCTTTATTGATAACTTGAGCAACTTCATTTATTAATCTAATAATTCCTTTAGCAACTAGATATCCTGGTGCTGCTTTAGCTCCATAAATATATGTTACTGGTTGGAAAGACATTGAAGGATTTAATTTTAATTTATTATATAATCCTATTACATGGAAGATATTTAACAGTTGTCTTTTGTACTCGTGTAATCTCTTAATTTGAATATCAAATATAGAGTTTGGATTTACCTCTATTCCTTGAACTTCTCTTAAATATTTTACAAGTTCTATTTTTTTAGCATGTTTAATAGATAATAATTTTTTCAATACTTCTTCATCATCTACATATGCTTCTAATTTCTTTAGTTGACTTAAATCAGTAATCCATTCATTTCCAATTAGTTCTGTAATAAGTGCTGATAACTCTGGGTTAGATTGAAGAAGCCATCTTCTTTGAGTTATTCCATTTGTTTTATTTAAGAATCTTTCTGGATATAATTCATACCAATCTTTTAACTCTTTATGTTTAAGAATTTCAGTATGTAGTGCTGCAACTCCATTTGTAGCATGAGTTCCATAAATAGCAAGCCATGCCATATGAATCATATTTCCTTGAATTATTGACATTCTATCTTGTCTTGCAGTATCATTTGGGAATCTTTCAGCTAAGAATCCTCTTAATTGATTGTTAATTCCTTGAGTTATTTGATATACTCTTGGTACTACTTGTTCATATAATCCTACCCACCATTTTTCAAGTGCTTCAGCTAGAATAGTGTGGTTTGTATAAGAGAAAGTTTTTTCAACTATACTCCATGCTTTTTCCCATGAAAGTCCTTCTAAGTCAACAAATAATCTCATTAATTCAGGTATAGCAATAACTGGATGAGTATCATTTAATTGGATAGCTACATATGATGGGAACTCATCAAAGTTAGTTCCATGAATTCTCTTATATTTTCTTAAAATGTCTTGTAGTGATGCTGATACAAAGAAATATTGTTGTTTTAATCTTAATTTTTTACCTTCATCTGTTGAATCGTTTGGATAAAGTACTCTTGATATATCCTCTGCTCTAGTTTTATCTTGAGTTGCATGTAAGTAATCTTGTTGATTGAATTTTCCTAAATCAAGATCTACTAAAGATTTAGCTTCCCAAAGTCTTAAAGTATTTATATTTCTTGTTCCATATCCAATAATAGGCATATCATAAGGAACAGCTCTTACACTTCCATCACCAAAACTTACTATTACTTCATCAGCTGGTCTCATAACTGACCATACATCTCCATATTTTAACCAAGTTTCTGGTTTTTCAACTTGATATCCATCTTTAAATGATTGGTTAAAGATACCATTTCTATATCTTATTCCATATCCATGTCCTGGTAAATTTAAAGTAGCTAGTGAATCAAGGAAACATGCTGCTAGTCTTCCAAGTCCACCATTTCCTAAAGCTGAATCCTCTTCTGCATCTTCTACTTTATTGTAATCTATTCCTAGTTCTGTTAAAACTTCTTTAACTTCATCTAAAACTCCAAGGTTAATAAGATTATTTCCTAAAGCTCTTCCCATTAGGAATTCTGCTGAGAAATAATAAGCTTGCTTCTTTTGTGAATAAAGTTTATTAGTCTCATACCAATCTTCAGCTATATCTTCCATTATAGCCTGTCCTAAAGCTCTGTACACCTCAAATTCAGTAGCTTCAGAAATCTCTTTTCCAAAACTTACCTTAACATACTTTTCAATTTGTTTTCTTAGTTCTTCTTTTCCTACTCTCATTTTCTCTCCCTTTAATATTAGTGTTTCTATCTGTAAAACTTTCTAGTAACATTCTTTAAATTTTCTGCTACCTCATCTGTTAATTCATGAGATTGCATTCTCCATTTCCAGTTTCTTCCAAGAGTTGAAGGAGCATTCATTCTTCCCTCTTCTCCTATTCCTAGTAAATCTTGCATCTGTACAATTGCTATGTTAGCCTCTGAGGCCCATATTGCATTTATAAATCTCCAATTTATAGGATCCCAATAGTTACAATTTTTCTCTATTAAATATTTTTTTAAATATTCATCGCAATAGAATTTTGTTTCTGGTGATATCCCTTTATACCATCCTTCAACTGTGTTATTATCATGAGTACCTGTATAAGCTACTGAATTTTTTTCATATTTATGTGGTAAATAATCACTGTCATCAGAATCAAAAGCAAATTCTAAAATTTTCATTCCTGGAAATTCACTTCTTTTTAGAAGTTTTCTTACCCCATCTGTAAGCAGTCCTAAATCCTCAGCTATTATAGATTTCTTTCCTATTTTTCTTTCTAATACTCTGAAAAATTCAATACCTGGACCTTTTTCCCAATGTCCTTTTACAGCTGTTTTATCCTTAGCTGAAATACTCCAATAAGCTTCAAAACCTCTAAAGTGATCTATTCTCACTATATCATATATTTTAAAACTATACTCTATTCTTTTTACCCACCATTGATAACCACTCTCTTTTAACTTTTTCCAATCATAGAGAACATTTCCCCATAATTGTCCATCTTTGCTAAAGTAATCTGGTGGACATCCAGCAACTCTCTTAGGTCTTTTATACTTATCAAACTGAAATATATCTGAATTTGACCAAGTATCTGCACTATCTGTGGCAACAAAAATTGGAATATCTCCAATTATTTTTATACCATTTGAATTAGCATACTCTTTTAACTTAAACCATTGCTTATAAAAAGTATACTGCACAAATGAAAAATAATCTATATTTTTCTTTATTTCTTCATCTATTAACATTTTCTTTACATTTCTATATTTATAATCCTTTGACCAATCTTGCCAAGATTTACCATTAAATTTAAACTTTAGAGACATATATAGTGAATAATTATCTAACCACCAACTATTTTCTTTTTTAAATTTTTTAAACTCTTCAACTATATCTTCTCTATTTTCTTTTTTAAACCCTTCAAAAGCTTTTTTTAAAACTTTTGTTTTTCTCTCATATAATTGTTCATAAGCAAGATTATCACTGTAGTTAATCTCTCTCATATAATCTAAATCATCTCTATCTAAATAACCTAGTTGATAAAGATCTTCTATATCTATAAAATATGGGTTTCCTGCATATGTTGAAAAAGATTGATATGGAGAGTCTCCATACCCTGTAGGTCCCATTGGAAGTACTTGCCATAATTTTTGTTCACTTTTCTTTAAAAAATCAACAAACTCATAAGCTTTCTTCCCAAAATCTCCAATTCCATATTCACTTGGAAGGGAACTTATATGCATTAAAATACCACTGCTTCTCTCAAACATCTTTTCACCTGCTTTTAATATATAAAATTTTTCTTTTCATGCAAACTATTTATTGAGATACTTTTCTCAAAAGATTTCTCATATAATTTTGCTAATCTTGCCATATAGATATCACTATGTATATGCTCAGAAATTATTTGAATATATTCTGGATTATCAGTTAAAGTTCCTGTTATTTTCTCACTAGAGTTTGTAACAACAAAACTTTTCTTCAAATCTACAACAACCATTATTCTCTTTGAATGTTTATAATCTTCACAAGCATCTGTTTTATGATAATATTCTATCCCTTTAGCATCTATCTCTCTTAACTTATTGAAAGAAAAAATAATTACTCTTACACCTTTACTAGCTGCTTCCTTCAACTCTTTTTCTATAATCTCTAAAGGAAAATCTATATTCATATAAATCTCTTTCTCTGCATTTTTTATTATCTCTTGTAAAGTTTTTAAGATATTATCATATCCCTCTATTCTTAAATAGTAATTTTCTTTAGGAACTTTTTTAACATTCTTTAATTGTTCTTTGGCTATTTCTAAATTTTGATAAAAACCTTTTTCTAATTCTTTAAATAGTAATTCTGGATCTTTTGCTTCATATTCTCTACTATCTCCTGGAGTCATAAATACATAACCCTTTTTATATAGCGACTCTAATGTTTGATAGACATTAGAACGAGAAATATTAAGTTCTTTAGCCATTTTATAGCCATTCATCTTTCCAAATTTTAAAAGAGTTACATAGACTATAGCCTCTGTTTTAGTAAAACCAAACCCCATCAGTTTATCTATTACATCTTGCATATCTTACTCCTTTTAATAAGTAGTTCTTTTTAGTACCACTATTTTATACGTTTATTATACTTCAAAAACCTGATTTATTCAATCATATTTCTTATAAAAATGTTTATCTATCTAACATTTTATAAATTAATTAAATATATTTTTTTAATAATTATCATTTTTTAATTTTTATTTATTATATAAAAATTTATACTGACTTTATTTTTTTGAATTATTAATTCATATTTTTATTAAAGTTGTATAATCAAGAAAATTTAACATGACACTAGTTGTAAAAATATGGTATAATTTTATTGTATTAATTTTAAGTGTGCAAAAAATATAATATATAAATACTATGATTAGGAGCGATATTATGAATATTTTTTTTAGGATTGTCTTTATTTTTATTCTTGTTTTGATGAGTGTCTTTTTATCTATGAGTGAAATTTCTCTAGCTTCTGCTAGAAAAATGAAGCTTCAAGTAATGATTGAAGAGGGAAATGAAAATGCTGCTAAAGTTTTAGAGATTCAACAGATGTCAGGAAACTTTTTCACAGTAGTTCAAATTGGTATAAATGCCATAGCAATAATGGGTGGTATACTTGGAGATAATATAGCAACTCCTTGGGTTAAAAATTTTATTATTACTTGGTTACCTTTTCTTTCAGTAAAAGCTGAAATGATAGGAAGCTTTGTTTCTTTTTGTATTATTACTGGATTATTTATTGAGTTTGCTGATCTTATTCCAAAAAGATTATCAATGGTTTCACCTGAAAAAATTGCTGTAAACATTATAAAGCCTATGCTATTTTTAATCTGTGTATTCAAGCCTTTAATTGTTATTTTCAATGGAATAGCTTCATTTATATTTAAAATTTTTAAAGTGCCTCAAACTAGAAATGATATCATAACATATGATGATATTTTTGCTGTTGTTGATGCTGGTGCTGAAGCTGGAGTTGTCCAAAAGAAAGAGCACTCTTTAATTGAAAATATATTTGAATTAGATACAAGATGGGTTTCTTCAATTATGACTACAAGGGATGAAATTGTATATCTTACTGTTGAAGAGGGAGAGGAAAGTATAAAAAATAAGATAGCAAATTATCCTCACTCTAAATTCTTAGTTTGCCAAAATGAAATTGATTCTTTAATTGGATATGTTGATTCTAAAGATATCTTACCTAGAATTTTAAAGGGTGAAATTAGTGGATTACATGATATTCAAGAGATTACAAATACTTCTCTATTGATTATTCCTAATACCCTTACACTGTCAGAAGCTTTAGATAGATTTAATGAGGCAAGAGATGATTTTGCTATTATCTTAAATGAATATGGACATGTAGTGGGTTTAGTTACCCTTAATGACGTTGTAAATACTTTAATGGGAGATATTGTATATCAAGATCAAGATGAACAACAAATCATTTGTAGAGGAGAAGGATCATGGTTAATTGATGGTGTCACTCCTATTGAAGATGTTAAAAAGGTTTTAGAGATAGAAAAGTTTCCTGAAGAGGATACTTATGAAACTATTGCTGGATTTATGATGTATATGTTAAAAAGTATTCCTAAGAAAGCTGCTAAAGTTGAATTTGAAAATTATACTTTTGAAGTTGTAGATGTAGATAATTTTAAAGTCGATCAACTTCTTGTAAATAGAGTAAATATTCCTGAACCTCCCAAAGAAATTTAAGTTTAAAGGTATTTTTTTTGGAACTCTTGACATTTCCTTACTTATGAAGTAATAAATATATCAGTACAAGTTTTAAACTTAAAATTTGAAACAAAGGGGAGGGTAAAAAGTGAAAGAGTTAGACTTCATACTTTTATACAAAATAAACAGAAAGTCAAAAAGTATTTATGAAGCCAAGAAAAAAGTCAATCTATTTTGGGAAACTTTAGCTGAGATTTTACAAGAGGATGGGCAAGTAAATTTTAGATACTTGGGGAAATTTCTTGTAAAAAGAAATAAGCCACGAAGATATTCATCACCTTATTCACAACAAATAGGCTATACAACTGGAACTTGTATTGTAAAATTTAAAGTTGGAGAGTCTTTAAGAAAAAATTTGAATGAGGTGAAAAACGATGAATAAAAAAGATTTTATTTTAAAATATATGGAAAAAAGTGGCAATATTCTTGAATTTAAAGAAGCTCAAGAAGATATTAATATCCTTTTTACTACCTTAAAAAACGTTTTAATTGCACAGGGAAAAGTTTCTTTTTTTGGAAAAGGAACTTTCGAGTTAGTTGAAAAAAAAGAAAAAATTATTGGTGATCCTAGAGGGAATGGGGTTATTAAATTACCTTCAGAAAAAACCATTAGATTTAGAGCTTCTCCTAATTTTAATAAGTTATTTAGTAATAAAAAGTAACTATCTAGTTTAAAACAGTTATAGTTTCTAAATTTGTAATAACTACTTAGTTACACATAAAAAGAGCTGTTGTAAAGCAATGATCTTATTTCATTACTTTACTCAGCTCTTTTTCCTTTACATTAACAAAGTGAAAATCACTGGAGTTACTTGAAAATTTATTTGTTTTTTCTACCAACACCATTTGATAAAGAACAAAACAAAAAAGCCCACAAACATTGTGTTTGTGAGCTCTGTAAAATCCAACCAATTATCTTTTTGAGAATTGAGGACTTCTTCTTGCTTTTTTCTTTCCGTATTTCTTTCTTTCAACCATTCTTGAGTCTCTAGTTAAGAATCCAGCTTCTCTTAAAGCAGCTTTTAAAGTTTCATCAGATAATAAAAGTGCTCTTGATACTCCGTGTCTGATAGCTCCAGCTTGTCCAGAGTTTCCTCCTCCAACTACATTAACTCTTACTTCAAATTTGTCTAAAGTTTCAGTTAATACTAATGGTTGCTCAACTATTCTAGAAAGAATTTGTCTTCCTCCAAAATACTCAGACATAGGTTTTCCATTTATTACAATTCCTTTTCCTCCAGGAATTAATCTTACTCTTGCTACAGAAGTTTTTCTTCTACCAGTTCCTCTATATTGAATCATTTCAGCCACTGTCATTTACCCCCTATTAAAATTCTACCTTTACTGGTTTTTGTGCTGTATGTGCATGTTCTGCACCTGCGAACACTCTTAATCTTGTTAGTTGTTCTCTTCCTAATTTATTTTTTGGAAGCATTCTTTTAACAGCTAGCATTAGTAGTTCTTCTGGTCTTTTTTCTAAGATTTCTCCTAGTCTTCTTTCTCTTATTCCTCCTGGGAATCCTGAGTGGTTGTAGTATTTTTTGTCAGTTAATTTGTTTCCTGTTACAACAATTTTAGCTGCGTTAGTAACTACTACATAATCTCCTCCATCAACGTGTGGAGTGAAAGTTAATTTTTCTTTACCCATTAATTTTTTAGCTATTTCAGTTGCTAATCTTCCTAATATTTGCCCTTCAGCGTCATAATGATGCCATTCTCTAACAACATCTTCTTTTCTTTGCATAAAAGTATACTTTTTCACTTTAATTTTTCCTCCTCAAATGTTATATCTTCTAATATAACGCAACGGTCCTTTGTGGGAAAGGTTTAATATACCTTATTATTATATTAGTTTCTCTCTATTTTGTCAAGAATTTTTATTTATTTTTCTTCACTATTTTCTTGAGTTTCTTCTTTTTTCTCAGGTTGCTTAGGAATAGGATTTCCAAACATCCATTCAATTTGTCTTCTCATTCCTGTTAATTCAAAAACTTTATCTCCTACTACTAATCTGTCATTTTCAGGAATTGCTATATGTCCCTCTTCTAATGGAGCATTTTTATCTAAACTTACTTGAATTTTAACTGCTTCCTCTACTCCAACAGGTTTAAATTCAGTTTTAACAGTTTTTATTACTCCATCAGTAGCAAGTATCTTAGCAATCTCCTCATCAGAGAATCTTCTTTGAGGTGGATAATCTGCTATAAATAGATCTGCTGTTTGGATAAATTTAACTTTATCCTCTGCTACTTTTTCAAATATATCTACTGTATATTTTCCTCTTTCTGTTACTAAGAATTTTTCTAAGTCTACTATTTTCTTTCCTACTCCAAATGGATCTAACATTACTCCAAACTCTCCTTTAGTTATTAAAGAATCATCTGGTGCATTTAATCTTATTTCAAACATTGTTGGTCTTTCTAATTCTGAAAAAGTAAATACTATTGAAAGATTTACCATTGGAAATGGAAACATAGGTTGAATTAAGTTGTCAAAAGCTCCTAAAATATCTACAACTCCAGGAACTTGTGGATTTGGTTGTGCTTTGTATGCTGTAACTATACTTTTTAATTTTGGCATCTTCTTTACCCCTCTTTATTGATTTTTAAACATTTACTTTAATATATCATATTTTTTTTTGCTTTGCAAACTAAAGGAGAGATTAACTCTCCCCTAATTTAACTCTTTCTATTAACAAAATCTTATTTCATAACATAAAATTCAAAAATTGTCCCTTTATTTTCTTCAGAGGTAATTGAAATTTTTCCTCCACATTTTTCTACAAGGTTCTTTACTATTGCTAATCCCAATCCAGTTCCACCTAAGTTGCTAGTTCTAGCTTTATCAACTCTATAGAATCTATCAAATACCTTATATTGCTCTCCTAGTGGAATTCCTATTCCATTATCACTTACTTTAAAAGTATATCTGTCACTCTCTTCCTCTATCTTAATCTTTACACAAGGAGTTTTAGAGATATTGTATATAATTCCATTTTCCACTAAATTTTTTAAAATCATCGTAACTTTTTCAAAATCTGTTCTTATATATTCATTTTCATCATTTACTTTAACTTCATACTCTACCTGCCCATTCTTTCTCTTTAAGAGCATCTCTAAAGTTGTTTCTAAATTTTCTTTTATCTTATCAATACCAACTTGAGTCATATTTAAAATATTAGAGCTTTCTATTTTAGAGATATTTAAAAAATCTAAAACAATATTTTCTAATCTCTCAACATTTCCTTTAATAACATTTAAGAATTTTATCCTCATTGATTCTGGAGCATCTTCCAAAGCTATTAAATACCCTTTTATATTTGTTAACGGTGTTTTTAACTCGTGACTAACATTACTTATAAAGCTTTTTTGTACCTCTACAGCTTTTCTTGTACTTGTAATATCTTTTATTGTCACTAATATTTGTCCACTAAAATCAATATGTTTTAAAGTCACTATAAAGTATCTTTTTAAAGCCTGAATATATATCTCCTCTTTAAAATTCTTCTTCTCAAGAATACCTTTTTTCATAACATCAATCAATTCAATATATCTTATACATTCCATATACTTTTCTCTTGAATGGTCAATAAGATAGCTTAAAACACTATTTTTTACTATAAATTTTCCATCACTATTCATCAATCCAATAAAAATATCCACTGATGATATAACTAAAGATAGAGTTTTTCTTTCACTTTGTAATCTTTCAATATTTTCTAAATTTTTACTTTGCCACTCTTTTAAAATATTCCAAAATTCAAAAAACCACTTTTCCTCTTTAAGATAGTTTATATTTCCCTTTTCTCCCTTTTCTAAAAATCTTTTCATCTTTGTTATCTTGTTATAAAAATCTCTTTTTATATAGTTTTTATAAAAGAAATGAATAGCAAAATTTAAAGCAATAAAAAATAAAACCTGAACAAATAGAAATTCTCTAATCTGTCTAAGCTCTTTAGAATAATCACTAGATGTCCTTATTATATATTCTTCTCCAAACTTATTTTCAAAACTTGTAGCATAATAAGCTAAAACATACCCCATTGTTTTACTTTTTCTTATGTCAAATCCCTCTTGCCCCTGCAAAGCTTCTTCAACTTCTTTTCTCTCTAAATGATTATCCATATGTTCTTCTCTTGAAATATTTTTAGAGTCATATTCAACTTTTCCTGTTTTATCAATAAGAGTAAATCTTAGATCACTATCTGCAAAAATTTGGCTATATTTTTCATGTGAGTTATCTTCAGCTAATCTTTTTACCAAAATAATATCTTGTTTTAATGTCTGTTTGGCTCTTTGTTGATATAGATTTGAAAGAATAGTGGAATTTAATCCTACAAATATCCATTCTATAATCAATATCATTATAAGAGTTATTATCTCTTTTCTTCTAATTTGTACCCAACTCCTTTCACTGTTTTTATACACTCAGCTAACTCTGGTATCTTATCTCTAAGTTTTGAAATATACACATCTACAGTTCTATCTCCTGTATAATAATTACTATTCCAAACCCTATCTAAAATCTTATCCCTTGTTATTACTAAATCCTTATTTTGAACTAATAGTAACAATAAGTCATACTCTTTTTTAGAAAATTCTATCTCCTCTCCATTAAAAGTTACTGTATGTCTATTTTCATCTATCTCTATATTTTTAAACTTATATTTTTCAACCTTTACCTCTCTATTTTTACTTTTTAAAAATTTCTTTACTCTTAAAACTAACTCTCTAGGATCAAAAGGTTTTTTCATATAGTCATCTGCCCCTATTTCAAGCCCCTCTAATACATCTTCTATCTCTGTTTTAGCAGTAAGCATTATTATTACTGGCTCTCCATATTCAGAAGATATATCTTTTACTATTTTAGCAAAATTTTTCCCATCTAAATTTGGCAACATCAAATCTAAAACCACTAAATCATGTTTTTTCTCTCTCAATAGTTTTAATCCTTCCAAGCCATCAGAAGCTCTATCTACCTCATACCCCTCCTTTATTAAAAAATAGGAAATCAATTCTTGTATCTCTTTATCATCTTCTACTATTAAAATTTTCATATTTTCTCTCCTAAAAATATTTTCTATATTTATATATTATAATTATAACACAAAATCAAAAATGCCCACTTAAAATTCTTCTAAGTGGGCTAAAATTTTCAGTTCCTCTTTAAATCTATTTTACTGGAACAAATCCTTCATTTTTCATTATCTCTTGTCCTTCAGAAGAAACTGCATAATCTACTATTCCCTTAACTTCTCCTTCTCTTGCTGTATCTGCATACCAGAACACCTCTCTAGCTATTGGATAAGTCTTATTTAGCACATTTTCTAGTGTTGCAGCTACTCCATCTACTGTTATTGCTTCTACACTATTGTCCATATATCCCATTCCAATATATCCAATTGCATACTTATTAGCTTTAATCTCTTGTTTTATAGCTTCATTTGAAGGCATATATAGTGTCTTTGTTCCATATTCTTGAGTTCCTTTAGAGTTCCCTTCTCTGATAATATGTTCTTTGAAAAATTCGTGAGTTCCTGAAGATGAGTCTCTTGATAAAACTACTATTTCAGCATCTTCTCCTCCTAGTTCTTTCCAGTTTGTAATCTCTCCTCTAAATACTTTTCCTAGAGTTTTATTATCTATATCTTTTACTGGATTTGTTTTATTAGCTATTATTGTAATTCCATCATATCCAACTACTATTTCATCTACATTCATACCTTTTGCTTTAGCTTGATCTATCTCTTTTGATTTAATGTTTCTTGATGCCATAGCTATATCAGTTGTTCCATTTATTAAGGCTGAAATTCCAACTCCTGATCCTCCACCAGTTACTGCTATTCTTGCTCCCTTATGTTCACTCATATATTTTTCTGCTATTGCTTGAGAAGCATTTAATATTGTATCTGATCCTTTTATTTGTACAACTTTTGATCTTGCTTCTGATACTTGTCCTAATCCTAATCCACCAGCTAATATTAATGCCATTATCATTCCATTTCTAAAAAATTTCATTTTGTTCCTCCCTAAAAATTTTATTTTTTCTTTACGACCTTACTATATTCTTTACTTGTTAAACAAGTATTAATTTATTGTAAAACTGCTGTAAAATTTTTTTAACACAATTTTTACATTCAATTAATACATCATTAACAGAGCTACATTAAAATTAACATGAATTAAATGATTAAATAAAATTTTTTATATACATTTAGGAGGTCAAATGTTTTCTATTAGAAGGTTTAAAGATTCAAGTATGAAACACATTCTATTTGGGGTAGGAGTTTCAAATATAATTATTATATTTCTAATCTTTCTATTTATATTCTCAAATGGAATGAAGTTTTTCGGTCACTATTCTGCAAAGGATTTTTTCTTTGGTGCAAAATGGATATCACTGTCTGAGTTTTATGGACTGTTACCACTATTAGTCGGTTCTTTCTGGGTTACTTTAGTAGCACTTGTTATATCTATCCCTGTTGGAATCTTTACTGCTATCTATATAGCTGAATATGCTTCTCCAAAAATGAGAACAACATTCAAAATTATAATTGAAACTATGTCAGCTATTCCATCAGTTGTTCTAGGGTTTATCGGTCTATATGCTCTATCATCTATTGTAAAAAATGCTTTTAGCTTAAACAGTGGACTTACAGCTCTTACAGGGGGAATAATGCTAGCTTTCATGGCAATCCCTACAATTGTAAGTATAGCTGATGACTCACTTAATGCTCTTGATAAATCATATAAAGAAGCATCTCTTGCTCTAGGAGCTAATAAAGTAGAAACAATATTTAATGTTCTTCTTCCTGCTGCTTTCCCAGGAATATTTGCTGGAATAATGTTAGGATTTGGAAGAATTATAGGGGAAACTCTTACTGTGTTGATGATCACTGGTAACTCACCTATACTTGCTACATCACCTCTTTCTCCAGTAAGAACACTTACAGCAACAATAGCTGCTGAGATGGGAGAGGTAGTTCAAGGAAGTACTCACTACTTTGCTCTTTTTGCAATAGGTATAATTCTTTTCTTCATCAGTTTTATTACTAACAGTATAGCTGATAGATTTATTCAAAAATCAAGAAAATTTAATTAATCATAAGGAGTATAAAATGATTTTAGTCAAGAAGAAAAAAGAAAAAATCGTAGAAAATTTAATTAAAATAATTGGTATTCTCTCTATTATTCCAGTTTTTATCATATTAGGTTATATAGTTTTTAAAGGTATCTCAGCTATTTCATGGGATTTTTTAACTAAGATGCCTGAAGATGGAATGAGGGCTGGGGGAATCTTCCCAGCAATAGTTGGAACTATCTGGCTTACTATTGGAACTATTCTTATATCTGTTCCTTTTGGGGTTTTAACTGGAATCTACTTAGTTGAATATGCAAAAGACAACTGGCTAACTAGAATAATAAATTTAACAATTATTAACCTAGCTGGTATCCCTAGTATTATCTATGGACTTTTCGGTATGGCTCTATTTGTAATCTTTTTAAAATTTGATGTATCTATTCTTTCTGGATCACTTACATTAGGAATTATGTGTCTTCCAGTAATAATAACATCTACTAGAGAATCTCTTTTAGCTATACCTAACCATTTAAGAGAAGCATCTCTTGCTTTAGGAGCTACAAAATGGGAAACTATTACAAAAGTAATCCTTCCTGCTGCTCTTCCTGGAATCCTTACTGGAGTTATCCTTAGTATTTCAAGAGCTGCTGGAGAAACTGCCCCAATAATGTTTACTGCTGTAGCTTTTTACTTACCATTCCTACCAGAAACACCTTGGGATCAAGTAATGGCTCTACCTTATCACCTATATGTTATATCTACTCAAGTTCCAAATATGCCTCTTGAGTATATGACTGGTACTCTATTTGTTCTAGTTGTTATCACAATTAGTTTCAACCTTATCGGTGCTGCAATTAGACAAAAATTTAACAAAAATAATTAATTTTTAATATATCTAGGAGGAAATAAAAATAATGAATAATGATGATATTAGAATTCTGGTAAAAAACTTTAATTTCTATTATGGTAATTTCCAAGCACTGAAAAATATCAATATGGAAATTAAAAGAAATAAAGTTACTGCTCTTATTGGACCTTCAGGTTGTGGAAAATCTACTTTCCTTAGATCTATCAACAGAATGAATGACCTAATTTCTGGAAGCAGATATGAAGGTGAAATTATATTTGATGGAAAAAATATCTTTGATAAAGATTGTGATATAGTTGATTTAAGAAAAAATATTGGAATGGTTTTCCAAAAACCAAATCCATTCCCAAAAACTATCTATGAAAATTTAGTTTATGCTCCTAAATTACATGGTGAAAAAGATAAAGATAAGCTTGATGAGATTGTTGAAAGCTCTTTAAAATCAGTTGCTCTTTGGGATGAAGTAAAGGACAAACTACATAAATCTTCTCTAGGACTTTCTGGAGGACAACAACAGAGATTATGTATAGCAAGAGCTATATCTGTAGATCCTCAAATTCTATTAATGGATGAGCCTACATCAGCTCTTGACCCAATATCTACTGCAAAAATTGAAGAATTAATTAGACAATTAGAGAAAAAATATAGTATTATCATAGTTACACACAATATGCAACAAGCTTCAAGAATATCTGAATACACTGGATTTTTCTACCAAGGTGTTTTAGAAGAGTTTGATAGAACTGAGCTTATATTTACAACTCCTCATAAAAAGAAAACTGAAGATTATATTACTGGAAAATTTGGATAGAAAGAATTTTAAATATAAAGCTTATAAGGAGAATTAGGAGGATAAAATGAAAAATTTGCAAGAAAGTCTTGAAGGACTTAATCAACACTATTTAGAACTTTTAAAGAATCTTAATAGAGTTTTAGATGTAAATATTGAAATGTTACATAATCAAAAATTTGAACCTGTTTTATATGGTGAATGTGTAGTTGTAGAGGATATTATAAATGCTTTTGAAGTTAAGTTAAAAGAAGATTCTATCATATCTATTGCTAGATTCCAACCAGCAGCAGGAAATTTAAGATTTTTAATTATGTTAATTAACTGTGCTAGACTTTTAGAGAGAATGGGGGACCTTTTAAAAGCTAACTTAATTATTATCAGAGAGATAGAAAAAAAATCCCCTCAAGTTGCTCAATATCTAAATGAGATACTTTATCCAATGGTATCTAAGATAAGAACAATCTATGAAAGTTATATTTCAGCATTTATTAATAGTGATGAAAAAGCTCTTTATGCTCTTTTAACTGAAGATGATGAGATTGATGAGTTAGCAGAAAAAAATTTAAAAGCTCTTATAAATATTATGAAAGCCTCTCCAGAAAATGTAGAAGGTGGAACACAACTTGTTCTTCTAAATAAAAAATATGAGAGATTCTCAGATCATGTTATGCACTTAGTAGTTGATCTAGTGTATATTTTAAAAGGTGAAAACCTTAGAAAATTAGAGCTTTTAGAAGAGAAAAAATTAAAAAAATAAATTTTCTTGTTGACAATTTATTTTACTTGTGATATACCTAAAACAACAAAAGATTTTAAGTAAAAGGAGGTTCAAAATGTTTTTTAGCAAGTTAAGGATAAGGAAAAATGAAAATACTGTAAAAAATAAATACCTTATCTTTTTAGTGTGCTAGAGGACATTGTGTACTCTCAACTTTTATTTATAATTTTATATTAATATTTTTGTGCCAATTCTATTGAATTTTAAGGTACAATTTTATTGCATATATTTTTTAAAAATAATGTCAGTATAGCATTCTTGTTATACTGACTTTTTTATTTTAATAATTATTACATGGAGGGAAGAATATGAATAATTTAACAGAAAAACTTTCAACACTTTTTGAAACTCACAAAGAGGAATTTAAAGAGCTAAATGAGTATCTTTATAACAACCCAGAGTTAGGTTTAAAAGAGGTTAAAGCTTGTGCTGCTCACACTGCAATCTTAAAAAAATATGGTTTTGAAGTAGAAACTGGTTTTGCTGGACTGCCAACTGCTTTTATTGGAAAATTCACTTTAGGTAAGGATACTCCTAAAATTGCAATACTTGCTGAATATGATGCTCTTCCAGGTGTTGGACATGGATGTGGACATAATATTTTTGGTGTAACAAGTGTAGCTACTGGTATCATGTTAAAAAATATTATGGAAAGTGAAAATATTCAAGGGCAAATCCTAGTTATTGGAACACCTGCTGAAGAGACAAATGGAGCTAAAGTTGATATGGCTAATCAAGGTGTCTTTGATAATATAGATGTGGCAATGGCTGTTCATCCAGGTGGAGAAGCTCATTTTAGAAGTGGAAGTTCTCAAGCTATGGAAGCTATCCAATTTACTTTTAAAGGAAAAACAGCTCATGCTGCTGGAGCTCCTCATGAAGGAATTAATGCTCTTGATGGGGTTCTAATGTTATTTAACTCAGTAAATGCTTTAAGACAACAAACTCTTGAAACTGCTAGAATACATGGAATCATAAGTAATGGAGGAAAAGCAGCAAATATAATACCTGATCTTGCTGTGGCAAACTTCTATGTAAGAGCTAAAACTCTTGACTATTTAAAAGGATTAGTTGAAAGAGTTAAAAATTGTGCAAAGGGAGCTGCTCTTGCTACTGGAACTACTTTAGAGATGATGAACTATGAAACAAGTTTTGCAGATCTTGTAACAAATAAAAAGCTTTCTGAAACTTATGAAAAAAATCTTCGTTCTTTAGGAGTAACTGATATAAGATCTAAAGAGAGTGGAGGTTCTACAGATATGGGAGATGTAAGCCACTGCTGTCCAGCTATCCATCCTAACTTCCCATTGACAACTAAACATCTTACTGGACACAGTGTAGAGTTTGCTTGTGCTTCTATTGCACCTGAAGCTTACAAAGGAATGAAAGAAGCTGCTCTATCTATGGCACTTACTGCAATAGATATATTTAAAGATCCTGAACTTTTAAAAGAGATTAAAGAAGAATTTAATGCTACATTTAAGAAATAAACTAATACTAAAAAATAAACTAATAAGAATACTTGGAGGAAAATAAAATGAAAAAATTAATATTACTTTTTATGATTGTAATCTCATCTTTTGCTTTTGGAGCTAAAAAACTTTATGTAGGAACAAATGCTGAATTTAAACCTTATGAATATTTAGAAGGAAACAAACTTGTTGGATTTGATATTGAGCTTATGGAGGCTGTTGCTAAAGATATGGGATATGAAGTACACTGGGTTAATATGGGATTTGATGGACTACTTCCAGCACTACAAATGAAAAAAGTTGATGCTGTTATTGCTGGAATGTCACAAACTCCTGAAAGAAAAAAAGCTGTTGAATTCTCTATCCCTTATATGAGTAAAGTAAAAGGTGAACACTATGTTATTGTTAATGAAAATAGTACTATGACAAAAAAAGAGGAACTTAAAGGTAAAAAAGTTGGAGTTCAAATAGGAACTATTCAAGAAGAATTTACTTTAGCACTTGGTGGAATCCCTCAACTATATAATGCTTGGACTGGAGCTTTAATGGATCTTCAACAAAATAAAATCTCTGGTGTTATCATTGCTGATGTTTCTGCTGAAGCTTATTTAAAAAATATGACTGGACTTAAAAAGATAGACGTTGTAATTGATGGACAACCTGGAGCTTCAATTGCTTTTAGAAAAGGTGAAACTGAATTAGCTGAAGCTGCAAGTAAAGCTATTTTAAAATTACAAGATAATGGAGAATATCTAAAAATATTAGAAAAATACTTCCCTGAGAAAGTTGAGGAGTTCCTAACTTTACAAAAAAATAAAGCTACTAAATAATATTTAAAAAAGAGGTTTAAAATTTCAAAAAATAAGTTTATAATATATATAGCTAAAGATGATATCCATCTTTGCTATCATAAAAAACTCCACAGCCCTAACTGTGGAGTTTTTTCTATTTAATCCTCTATTATTCCAAAATATTTTCCTGGTGATACCCCTTCATACTTTCTAAATGTTCTAATAAATGTATTAGAACTATTATATCCTACTAATTCAGCTAGATCCTTTATTCTAAGTCCACTATTTCCTTGCATAATCTCTTTAGATTTCTCTATTCTATAAATACTTAGATAGTTTTTAAAATTATCTCCCATAACCTTTTTAAATAACACACTTGTATATTTAAAAGAGTGTCCTAGATGATCAGCTAGATTTTCCAAGGATATATCTATCATATAGTTTTCTTCAAGATATCTCTCTATCTTTATCTTTACACTTTCTATATCATTTTCCTCTTCCATCTTAGTAAGTTTACAAATATCTAATATCTTTTCTTGGAAGAGATTTTTCAGATCCACAGCATTATTAATCTCTAAGATTTCATTGATTTTATAAGCTTTTATATCAATATTTTCATTTACCTCATTTAATTGTAAAAGTATTCTATTCAATGTATTATATAATAGTACTCCAAACTCTTTAACATATTTTTTATCAATTACTTGCCCAGATTTTTGGTTAAACATCTCATCTATTATTCTCTTAACACTTATTTCATTAGAGCTTAAAGTTCTTAATATAAGTTTAGATTCAACTTCAATAGGATAATAATATTTATCAAAGCTATTTTCTTTTAACCTATCTTGGAAAATTACACTATTTTGTTTATAAATATATTTATAATCTAACATCTTTTTAGCTGTTCTATAAGCTTTTGGCATCTGTAACACATCATTATATACATTAGTTACCACTAAACTAAATTTCAGATTAAAGTTTCTATCAATATGGGAAACTAAACATTTTAAAACCTCTTCCAGTTCCTCTCTTGTTAGACGTTCCTCTAATATAAAGGCTATACTTTTATAATCTATTCCTACAACTTCACACTTTACCTCTTCTGAGAAATATTTTAAAACAAGCTCTTTAGATAGATTAAACTTGTCAAAGATATTCTCTATGGAGTCAATATCAAAGATCTCCATTATAACAACTCTGTAACTATCCACCTTAAAAATTTCTGAAACATCATTTAAAATAGTTAAATCCAAATGCTCGGTAATTCCAGTAAGATACTCTTTTATTCTCTTTTGTTTCTGATAATTTCTAAGATTTAATATTTTACTTTGTAATGATAGATTTATGCTTTGTATCTCCTCTATCTTATTTTCAATATATTCCAATTCTTTTTCATCTTTATTTTTTATATATCCCATTTTTTTTGCTAACTGTTTAATTGGGATGATTATAAAATGTCTTGCTATTAAAATTAAAATATAGATTACAATAAAAATAGAAAATACCTTAGCAAATTCATAGAAAACTATTTGTAAAATATTTATTGGTGATTGGATATACAATAGAGTCAAGTCAAAAGATGGAAGATAAAATATATGAAATTTCTTTCCTAATAATCTCTCAATATATCCTTCATCACTAAATAGCTCTGTTTTTCTATTATTTAAAATTTCAACTAATTGATCTTTAACTTTACCTATTTTATTATTGTTATTTCCTAAATTAATTAGTTCATCATTACTATATATATACCATTTTTCAGCATTTGGCATAATTTCAGAGAAAAAGTTATTTCTCTCCAAAGAAATTATATAACTTATAATAATATCATTTTGAGTTTTTATATCATCAAAATAGATATTTATATCCTCTTTAAAATAGTTTATATATTTTTCTCTATTTTCAACATCTTCTGGAAAGCCTATAGAACTATAAAACTCCTTTTTATCTGTTGTTCCATTTAATGTTGTCACTGAACTAGAGATATTATCTGCTACACTTACTAAATATCCCAACTTTCCATAAACACTATTTCTCTTCTTTAGCTCTAAAAAAAGTTGAGTCTTATTATAAGGTACATTTTGATTGCTTGCTAAACTCATAACATAGTTTTTATATTTATCACTAGATTTAAAATCATATAGAGTCATAGTTACAACTTCAGCTTTTCTTGCTAAATCATTGTATAATCTTTGACTGTTATTTTTTTCCTCTAGATTTATATTTTTAACTTCATTATAGGAAGTTAAAGTTATAATTATTAACATAAGTAGAATTATTCCTATAATCTTATTTCTTTTTGATTTCTTCCCCAATCCCCTTTTTAATTTATCCCTTAATTTTAATATATCTAACAATTTTATTTCCTTTCTATATAGACATTGTATATTATTTTTAATTATCAAACATATTATATCAATTTTTAGATTTTTTATAAAGGAGTTTTCACATTTTAATCAATACTTATTTCCAAAAAATAAAAAAGTTTACCTGAATGTTTCCACTCAAATAAACTTTTCTCTCTATAGTCCTGTGTCTTCTGTTGTAATTACAAGTGATATTCTTTTGCTGAATTTTCTACCATTTTCAATTATTCCAATGCTTAGTCCATCATTTTTATTTTGTAATTTTTCAGCTCTCATTTTATAATATTTTTCATGCTCTGCAATCTTTTCAAAACCACTATTTAAATCTTTAATTATTTTATTTTCTGATATTAAAATAATTATATTTTCTGCTCCAAATAGTGCTGAACTTGTATTATAATCTCCTACTACTAGAATTTGTCCATCTTCTGTAATAAGTTCTCCCTCTATTATAGCCATTTCAGCTAGAAGAGATTCTCTTTTAACTTTTTCAGAGTCTTGTCCAAATCTATTATAAAACTTAAATTCTTTTAATTTGCTGATAAATTCATCATTCATAAGTTCCCAAGAATCACCAAGTGCTACTGTCTGTTCCCTATTTAGAAGAGATAATATTTTTTCTTGTGCATCTTTCACAGAAAAAACTCTATGTATAAGATAGCCTTTATCTAAAAGAACTTCACAAAGTCTATCTAACTTTTTCTCTTTATACCATCTTAAATTTTCTTCCATCTTAATCTCCTAATATCCTAAATTATCATTTATTAGTATAACTCTTGTTTTTCCACATGGTCTTTCCCCATTTTTGATTACTGATACAAAATTACACATTCTCATATCAGTACTACAATTTTCACATTTTCCACTGAAATTACAAGGAGTTTTATGATTTAGTCTTTTAGAATTTAAAGGTCCAGCATAGTAAAGTCTTTCATAACCTTCAGTTATATCCTTTACTATTTTATTTACACCAGTGATAACTATAACATTATGAGGTCCATAAGCCATTCCAGCTACACGATTTCCCCCTGAATCTATTTGCATTAGAAACCCATCTTCAGTGATAGCATTTGTTCCTGTTACAAGGAAATCACTTAATAGTGATTCCCTCATAACTTTAACTGTTGCTGGCCAAGTAGGTTGCTTAAATCTTTCAAAGAATTTATATTTTTCGCTTCTAAATTTTTCAAGAAGTCCTGTCATATTTAATGTAACAGATCCTCCCATACTGATAGAGCTTCCTTCTGGAATAAAATCCATAGTTATTTTTTCAGCTTCTTCAACTGTATCTACACAGATCACTTCAAAACCATTATTTTTTAGACTTTTTACTGTTCTTTCAACTTTATCTTTTAACAGTAATGCTTTTATCTTTTCCATAATTCCTCCAAAGAGAATTATTTAGCTTCTTTTCCTTCTCTTCTTAATCTTAATGTTTCAGCGTTAGCATCAACTCTTTTCTTAGATAGAGGATATACTAACATGAACATGATTACAACTAGTGTAAATAGAGTTGCTGGTGCTACTGTAGCAAGTTTGTAAATTCCGTTTAGAACTTCTTGAGTTTGTTCTTTAACTCCAGGTTGGAATCCGATGATTGCAAGAGCGTATCCAACTAAACTACTTCCAAGAGCTTGTCCAACTTTTCTTGAGAATGAGTAGATTGCATATAAAGTTCCATCTTCTCTTCTTCCAGTTTTGATTTCAGAATCGTCAATAACGTCGATGATTGCTCCCCAAATTACATATCCAAAGAATGTAACTCCTGAGAATCCAACTGAAGCGATTCCAACATAAACCCAAGGGTTTTTAATATTTAAGAAGCTTAATGTAGCAAATACACATGCAGCAAATCCAACCATTAAACTGATTGATTCTCTTTTTCCAAGTTTTTTAACTACTAATGTAACTAGTGTTGCCATTCCTAAAGCGATTCCTAATTTAATAGCATTGTATGTTGATAATGCAGCTGGCATTTTGAAGTAGTAAGCATATAGGTAAGCGTTAACTCCTCCAGTTAGTAGGTTACCGAATATTAGACAAACAGTTCCTCCTAAGATTCCTAGCATTGCACGGTTACTGAAGATCATTTTTACTGATTTACCAAATGAAAGTCCTTCTTTTGCTAGAGGTGGAACTTTAATACGTTCAGTAGTTAATTGATAACAAATGAAGTAACAAATAATAGCAACTATTGAAATTCCTCCAGCAACTACTGGGAATATATCTCCATTATTTCTGATTAATACTTGAGTTGCTCCATCTTTAATTACACGTTCGTAAATGATGATTGGTCCAAAGAATCCAATGATAAACTCTCCAATGTAAGCTCCCATTGCTCTGAATGTAATAAGTGATTGTCTTTCATCTGGTTTATCTGTGATAGCTGATGCCATTGCTCCATAAGGAATATTAACTCCAGTGAAACAAATACTTCCATATAGTAAGTAAGTTATATACATGTAGATAATTTTAAAAGTCATTGGTTGATCTTTTAATCCTGATTGGTATAGTAAGAAACTTGCTATTGCAACTGGTGCAGCCATGATTCTTATCCATTTTTTAAACTTACCATCTTTACCTTGAGGTGTAATGTCAATAATTCTTCCCATTGTAACGTCTGTAAATGCATCCACTAGTCTTGATACTAGGAACATTGTTGCAACAACTTTTGGTGCCATTCCCCAAACTTGTGTATAGAATACCATTAGGAATTGACTTACAAATACTAGCATAACGTCATTTCCAAAGTCCCCAAATAAATAACCGATCTTGTCTCTCATACCAAAAGGTCTGAATTCTTTTGCTTGTTCCATCTCTTTTTTAATTCCTCCTAAATTTTTTTATAATTTAAAGTTCTTTTTACCAATATTTATTCCAATTTGGTTTCATTATTCTTACAAGAGCTTCCATATAGAAGTAATCTCCCCACATACAACATTCATTTACACCAGAACCATTTGGTTTGCTATATACTGAATCAGTTAATAGTCCATTTGATCTTTCTATATTTTTAGTTGTATAGTTTTTAATTAATGATTTCATTATTGCTTTTACTGCATTTGAATATATTTTCTTATCTGGATCTGAATCTGGAAGATATTTTATCATTTCAAGCATTCCACAAACTGCTATTGTAGCTGCTGAAGTATCTCTCTCTTCTCCTGATGTTTCATCAAACATTAAATCCCAGTAACAGATATTATCTTCTGGTAGGTGATTTAAGAAGTAGTTTGTTACTCTTTTGAATAGAGTAATAAATTTTTCATCTTTTAAGTAGCTATATGCTAGAGGGAATCCATATACTCCCCATGCTTGTCCTCTTGCCCATGCTGAGTTATCTGATGCACCTTGTGCTGTAACTCCTTTAGTTGGTTTTCCTGTTTCTGGGTCAAAGTAGAAAGTGTGATGAGTTGAGCTATCTTCTCTTACTACTACACTAGCTGCTGTATGAAGATGTTTTGTAGCTATCTCTCTATATTTAGGATCTCCAGTAACTTCTGTTGCCCAGAATAATAGAGGTACGTTTAAGTTACAATCTATTATTAATCTATATGCAGTAGGGTCATCTAGATCTCCCCAAGCTTGAATAAATTCACCTTTTTCTTTATATCTTTTGATTAGGTGATCTGCTGCTTTTAGTCCTGCATTTTTAGCTCTTTCATTTCCTGTGATCTTATATCCTGCAACTACTGAAGGTGTATATAAGAATCCTAAGTCATGGTGATTTACTGCAACTTTATTTGTAATTCTTTCGTCATAGCTTTTGATTTGGAAGAAAGCTGTTTTTCTATATCTCTCTTCTCCTGTAATTTCATAAGCTAACCATAACATTCCTGTCCAGAATCCACTTGTCCAGTCATCCCATTCTCCACCATTTAAAATTCCTGGATATACATAATTTGTACTGCAAGGTCTTGGGAAAGTATTAATAAAAGTTTTTGTATTTCCATCTATTTTTGATAGTGCTTCATGCAATGCTCCAAATAGCATTTCTTGTGGAAAATCAACATCTTGAGAAAATCTTTCTCTGATCTCTTTTTTTAATTCCATGAGTTTTGCCTCCTAGTTTCTATATTCTTTAAAAAATTAAAATTCAAATTTGTCGTTGTATTTAACAGCCCATTCTCTTAATTTAGCTTCTAACTCAGCAGCTACTTCATTTTCTGAGCAATCATTTAATCTTATTGGATTCATTTGGTATGGATCGTTTATATTATCATATAGTAATCTTTCGATTCCATGTGCCATTGTATATCCTCTATTTATTGCATAAGTATATTGTTTTGTTCTTATAGCTCTCCATCCAAAAGCAACATTTTCTTTTCCGTGGCTTCTGAACTCTTCAATAGCTCTCATTTGTCCAGGGTATCCAGTCATTATTGCATAGTTTTCTACATCGCTTCCATTTACTATAACTTCTTTTAAGTCAATTCCTTGAACAGATTCAGGAATAGGAAGTTCCATTAATGATAGTAATGTTGGCATAATATCAACACCATTTAATACAACATCTGTTCTTCCTTTAACAAATCTATCTCCATATTTAATAAGGAATGGTACTCCAGTTGATTCTTCAAACCATACATGTTTACTCCATAGTCTGTGAGCACATAACATCTCTCCATGGTCTGCTGTTAAAACGATTATTGTATCATCATATATTCCATTATCTTTTAAGTTTTGTAGAAGTCTTCCAAAGTTTTCATCTATTCCTGTTACAGCAGCAAAATATTTTCTCATTACATCTTGATATTGCTCATCTGTAAAGTTTAATCTTGGGTTAACACTCTCTGTATGATCTGTTACTCCAGTTAATAATACATTTGGATTAACTTTAAATTTCTTATCTTTATACATATCCACATATTTTTGTGGTACTAAATCTAATGGAGTGTGTGGTGGGTTCCATGATAAGATAAGTGAGAATGCTTCATCTTTATTTTTATTAATGAACTCTATTGCCTTATCTGTTTCATGCTCAACTGACCATTGATCTATTTGTATCATCTTATTATCATCATGCCAGTAGTGTGGTTTTAAGTGTTGATCATATGTTCCATATGAATACCAGTAGTCAACACCATGTCTTCTTTTTCCAGGTGGTGTAAATGCGTCCCAATCTCTTGCTCCAGATACTGGCTCAGGATTGAAGTTTACTTCTGGACTATCTAAGTGCCACTTTCCTATATATCCTATTTTGTATCCATCATTTTTTAATACATCCATTAATGTTACATCTGTTTCTCTTAACTCTAAGTTTGGTAATCCTGGTTTACAGTTTGTCCATACTCCGTGAGTTACTGGATGTGTTCCTGTAAACATTGTAGCTCTGTTTGGTGAGCATAGTGGACAAGCACTCATGGCATTGTCAAAGTTTAAAGCTTCTTGTGCAAAACTGTCTATATTTGGTGTAATTACTTCATCTTTCCCCATGAATCCCATAGCGTCTCTACGCCATTGATCAGCAAAAACAAATAATAAATTTGGTTTTCTCTTCATAAATCTATATCCTCCCTTTAGTTTTATGCTTTAGTTTTTATTCTTGCATTTCTGTCAAAATTCTTTCTATATTTTTCATTTTCTTACACTACGGAGTATACTCACATTTAAAAGAAATGTAAATAATCACTATTCAAGTAGAATAATGATTATTGATTATTTAGTATTTTCAATATAATAATTTATTATTTTTAGTATTTTTATTAATATATTTTTTACATCAATATAAATATTTTTCTTTATTTATAAGATATAAAGGTATTTATAGTTAATTATTGACTTTTTTATCTATTTTACAGCTATTTTTTTACTTTTATTTTTAAATTATCCTCAGTTTTTCCACCAATTTTAGTTATTCAAATTTCCATCTTGATTTATGAATACATTTCTTTTTAGAAAAATAAAAAATGGTTCCTAATAATACACTTTATTAGAAACCATCTTCTTCTATTTATTTATAAATCTTCTATATGCTTGTCTTTGTATCTCTGTTGCTCTTTCTAGTCCTGCTTTATTCAACCTATAAATATAATTATTCCAATCTTTATCTACATTTGATACCCCTAATATCCAAATCTGTGCCATCTCCTCTGTTATTGACCTCAATTGCATCTCTATTTGTGATAACTCCTCTATCTCCTCCATTGTATATTTTAATGTTGGTAGAGGATCTTTTACTACACCAGATTTTATATATAGATCCATATCTTTAACTGTTTGTGGATCTGCCCATTCTCTCTCATTATTTGCATCTTGAAACATTCCCAATCTATATTGAGCCCCTGTTTCTCTAAGTACAGCTAGTGGTGGACGTCCTTGAGAGTCCTTTAAAATTTTATCTGTAAACTTTGGCTTACCATCTACTAAGATATAATCTTCTCCCTCTACTCCAAAATTCCACAATCTTCTTCCCTCTTCTGTATACCAAAAATCAAAGTATTTAATTATTGTTACTGGATCCTTTGCTTTTGAAGTTATAGACCAACCTCCTAGATAGTTAGGTCTTGAAAATGAAGTTGTCTTTTTTCCATCAAACTCAGGTGGTAAAATTACTGAAAATTCAAAACCAGGTATATTTTTCTCAAGACGGCTATTATAATTTCCTGTACTTGAGAACCAGTCACAAGTAAATCCACCTATATTATTATTTAAAATATAATCTCTTGAAGTTAAACTCCTTGTAAATACCTCTTGATCTATCAATCCCTCTTCAAACCATTTAGCTATCTCTCTTATTGCCCTTCTATATTCCAACTGAGCTGGTCCATATACAGGATTTTTTCCATCAGAGTTATACCAAGTCGATTCTGCTTTGAATATATCCAATAGTGCAGTTGTAACTTTATTTATAGTATTTCCTCTTATAAATACTGGAATCTCATCTTTTTTACCATTTCCATTGGGATCTTGATCTCTAAATGCTACCAAAACTTCATAAAGTTCCTCTACTGTTTTAGGCTCTTTTAATCCTAGCTTTCTCAACCAGTCCTTTCTGATATAATATCCTTGAGATGTCTTTATATTCTCATAATCATTATAATTAGGTATCATATATATATGTCCATCTGCTGCTACTGCATCTTTTTTATACTCTGGATTTTCATCAAAGAATTTTTTTATATTTGGAGCATGTTCCTCAATCAACTTTTCTAAAGGTATAACTTTCTTTTCTGCTCCTAATTTTTCCAGCTCCTCTGGATATTCATATCCTATAATATCAGGAATATTCCCAGTTATTAACATAAGTTGAAAAGCTTGTATCTCATCGCTTTGATTTCTTGAGGCTACCCCTTTTAATCTTATATTTGTCATCTCTGTTGCTCTTCTAAAAACAGGAAGTTCTCCATTAAAAGCTTTTCCTAAATGTATTGCAAATATTGTAAACTCTTTTAACTCCTTTGAAATTAAAAATTTGCTCTTCTCATCTACTTTTACCTTCTCCTCTTTCTTAATTTCATCGCAGCCTAAAATTAGAAATAAAAGGGTAATTATTAAATATTTTTTTTTCACTTTTCCTCCTGTATTCAATAATAGTCCTTGTTTTCATTATAACATTTTAACTTTTTATTACAAAATAATATTTTAACTAAAACATCTAAAAATTTTAAATACTTTAATTAAAATATTATATAAATAAAGGAAAGGCAAAAACCTTTCCTTTATTAAAACATAAATATAATATAATTATTGATTATCTTAAATCTTCCATTGCTACATGGTCCATATCAGTAAATGTTTGGTTTTCTCCAACCATTCCCCATATGAATGTATAGTTGCTTGTTCCTACACCAGAGTGAATTGACCAAGATGGAGAGATAACTCCTTGCTCATTAGCCATGATGATGTGTCTAGTTTCTGTAGGTTCTCCCATTAGGTGGAAAACTCTTGTTTCTGGTTGCATATTGAAGTAGAAGTAAACTTCCATTCTTCTTTCATGAGTGTGGCATGGCATTGTGTTCCACATGTTATTTGGTTCAAGAACTGTCATTCCCATTAATAATTGACAAGATTTACATACTGCTGGGTGAACATATTGGAATATTGTTCTTTCGTTTGAGTTTGCTAAGCTTCCTAATTTAACTGGGTTAGCTTTCTCTATATCAATTTTAACTATTGGATAAGTTGTATGAGCTGGTGCTGAGTTTACATAGAATTTAGCTGGGTTAGCTGAATCTTCTGATGTAAATACTAATTCTTTAGAACCCATTCCAACGTATAGTCCATCTTTTGGATTCATTTTGTATTCTACACCGTCTACAACTATTTTCCCTGCTCCTCCGATGTTGATTACTCCTAATTCTCTTCTTTCTAGGAAAAATTCAGATCCAAGTTCTTTACTTCCTTCAAGTCTAACTTCTTTAGTTACTGGCATGATTCCTCCAGCAATTATTCTGTCAACGTGAGAATAAGTTAAAGCTGCTTCGTCTGCTTCAAATATAGTTTCTATAAAATAATGTTTTCTTAATTCTTCAGTTGTGTAATGTTTTGAATCTTCTGGATGATTTGCATATCTTACATCTAATTTCATTTTATCTCTCCTTTATATTTAAATCTATTTTTTCTAAAAATTGAACTATTTAAGTATAGACAAATTATCTAACTAGCCATCCACCATCTACTGCTAAGATGTGTCCGTTTACATAGTCTGATGCTTTACTTGCTAAGAACACTACTGCTCCCATTAAATCAAATGGATCTGCCCATCTTTCTGCTGGGATTCTTGATAAGATTTCTGCATTTCTTTTTTCATCTGCTCTTATTGGTGCTGTGTTTGCTGTTTTGATATATCCTGGTGCTATTGCATTGATTTGGATATTTTTGCAAGCTAGTTCATTTGCAAATGCTTTTGTGATTCCTGCTACTGCATGTTTACTTGCTGTATAAGGTGGAACGAATTTTCCTCCTTGGAATGATAGCATTGATGCGATGTTTATGATTTTTCCTGATCCTTGGTTTACCATTATTTTAGCTGCTTCTTGGCTTAGGTGGTAAACTGAATCGATGTTGATTGCCATTACTGCATCCCAGTCAGAATCTTTGTACTCTAATAGTGGAGCTCTTCTGATTGTTCCTGCATTGTTTACTAATATATCTATTTTTCCGTATACTTTTACACACTCTTCAACTGTTGCTGTTACTTGTGCTCTATCTGTTAAGTCAGCTTGGAAGAAGTGAACTTTTCTTCCTTGTTTCTCTACTAATTCTCTAGTTTCATCCCATGCTGTATCATAAGTTACTACAAATAAGTCTGCTCCTGCTTTAGCTAATGCTACTACATATGCTTGTCCTAGTCCTGTATTTCCTCCAGTTACAACTGCCACTTTTCCTTCTAATGAGAAGAAATTCATTGAAAACTGTTCTAATTGATCCATAGTTATAAATCCTCCTTTATATATTTTATTTACAACCTAATTATTACATATTAAAAAATAAAAGTAAATCTTCAATTTTACATTTGCATTTTTCTATCTTTTATTTTACTCTTATTTTTCTATTAAATTATATTTAATAATTCTTTTTTATAATTAATTATTTTTATATAGTATTTTCTATTATTTAGTAATTATAATTTAGTATTTTTTAATTAATTAAACTATAATTTATCTAACTAAGGTCAGTTATCTAGCACATCGCTAGGTTTTGACAAAGTACCTTTGTTATTTGCGAGTATTAGCCAAGTTAAGTTGTCTAAACTTATATTTTAAATATCAGCTAAATTCCATGTCAAAGAATAAAGAGAGAGTAACACTCATCTGACTATGGGGATCGCAGAAGTTCCATTCTTCCACTTCTGCATCTCAAAAATAGTAGTCACTAAAGCTCCTCTATTTTTGGAACTCGACTTCGTCTCAAACACGTCGGAATTTTTAGCGTCAGATTTCGTAACTCTCTCTAATATTCTTCTCCAAATTCCATTTTAGCTGATATTAGGGAACGAAAAAATAAATTATAGTTTAGTTTAGCAAAAAAAAGACTGTACAAATAATTTGTACAGTCTTAATATTAATTTAATTATTAATTAGAAGAATTTAGCATATGCAGCATCGATCATTTTTGCACAAGCTTCTACTTTTGGCATATCTTCTGCTACTAATTCTGGTAATGGATTTCTTACGCTTCCACAATCTATTCCTTCTCTCATTTTTAAGATTGCTTTCATTACTGCGTATAAGTTTCCTTTACATCCACACATTGCATATATTATTCTACAAGCTTCATATTGGATTTCTCTTGCTTTTGCAATTTCTCCTGCTTTGAATAATCTTTCTATTTCTAAGTATAATTCTGGCATTACTCCATATGTTCCACCGATTCCTCCATCAGCTCCCATAGCTAGTCCTGATAGTAATTGTTCGTCTGGACCATTGAATACTACTCTTTCTGCTCCTAATTCATCTTTGAACATTTGGATATCTTGTACTGGCATTGATGAGTTTTTAACTCCTATTACTCTAGGGTTTTTCATCATTTCTTTTAACAATGACATTGTTAATGATACTCCTGCTAATTGAGGAATGTTATAGATTATAAAGTCAGTATTAGGTGCTGCTGCTGACATATCGTTCCAGTATTTTGCGATTCCGTGTTCAGGTAGTTTAAAGTAGATTGGTGGGATTGCTGCAATTGCATCTACACCTAATGATTCTGCATGAGCTGCTAACTCTTGGCTATCTCTTGTGTTGTTACAAGCAATATGAGCTATTACAGTCATTTTTCCTTTTGCTATTTTCATTACGTTTTCTAGAACTAATTTACGTTCTGCTACGCTTTGGTATATACATTCTCCAGATGATCCTCCAACGTATACTCCTTTTACTCCTTTATCTAATAAGTGTTGAGTTAATTTTTGTACTCCTTCAACGCTTATATTTCCTTCATTGTCATAGCAAGCATAAAATGCTGGTATTATTCCTTGATATTTTTCCACATTTCTCATTTTTAAACCTCTCCTTCTCTTCTTAAATACATCTATTTTTTATTGTATCTTAGCCTCTAAAAATAGAATAACAAAAATAAAAGAAAATGTCAATATTCTTTTAAAAAAAAAGAAACTTTTATTTTTTCTGCTTTTCTCTATCAATACAAATCCTATATTTAAGCCATTTCTTGCTATATACATTATTTACAAATAAATTTTTTCATTGCAAACATTAAAAGCTTTTGTTATATTATTAGGTGATTCTAACGTTTTTATTCAAAAAAATAATACATTAAATGTGAGGTGATTAAAATAAAAAAGAATGTGCTTTTTAATATAACAAATGAGTATCCTACTTTTAGTAAATCTCTAAAAAAAATAGCTGATTATATTCTTTCAAATACAGCTCAACCACAATATCTTTCTATACATCAATTAGCTGAGATTTGTGATGTCAGCGAATCATCTGTTTTTCGTCTTTGTCAAATATTAGGTTTCAATGGTTACAAGGAATTTAAATATGCTCTTGCTGAAGCTAATAGTGCTACTCTTACTGATGGTGGAATAGATGCTTATGCTGAAATACTTCCTGAAGATTCTTTTGGAGAGATGGCAAAAAAACTATTTGCTTATAATGTAGCTTCTATTAATCAAACTTTACAACTTATAGACAAAGAAGCTTATTGTCAAGCTGCAAAACATTTGAAAGCTGCAAAACATGTATATTGTTTTGGACAAGGTGCAAGTGGAATTATGGCTCAAGAGTTATGGGGACGTTTTATAACTGTTTCTAGTAACTTTTCATATATCACTGATCCTCATTTACAAACTATCGTAACAGCCAATTGTGATAAAGATGATGTTATAGTTCTTTTCTCTTATTCAGGAGCAACTCAAGATGGACCTAGACTTCTATCTGAAGCTAAAATAAGAGGAGCTAAAACTATTTTAATTACACATTATAGAAAAAGTTTTGCCAGTGAATTTGCTGATATAATTTTACTTTGTGGTTCTAGAGAGACACCTAAACAAACTGGAAGTATTGCTGCTAAAATGGCTCAACTTTTTGTTATAGATCTTCTATTTAATGAGTTTTATAGACTTAATCCTATTGAAGCTGAAGAAGCAATAAAAAGAACTTCTGTCGCTATGGAAACAAAATTATTACATGAAAATAGTAAAAAATAGATTTTATATTATTTTAACAAAATTTTAACTTTTATTTATATCTTAAATTCATCATATTAATATATAATCTTATTTTTTTACATATTTTTTACATAGAATTAACATTCTTATTACACACTAATGATAATATTTTTTTGATTATAAAGTTTAATTTATTTTTTAGGAGGAAAAATGTATTTAGACATTGCATTTAATGTTCTTGGAGGATTAGGAATATTTCTATTTGGAATGGACAGTATGTCTTCAGGAATGCAAAAATTAGCTGGGCAAAGATTAAAAAAGATTCTAGCTTTATTAACTACTAATAGAGTTGTAGCTATCCTAATGGGTATGTTTGTTACTATGTTAGTTCAATCTTCTTCTGTTAGTACTGTTATGACTATTGGATTCGTTAATGCTTCTCTTTTAACTTTAAAACAAGCACTTGGGGTTATTTTTGGAGCCAATATTGGAACTACAATTACTGGTTGGATACTTGTTTTAAATATAGGAAAATATGGATTACCTATGGTTGGTGCTGGAGCTATCCTATATATGTTCTTAAAGGGTGAAAAAGCAAAAACTAGAGCTTTAACTTTTATGGGACTTGGAATGATTTTCCTTGGACTTCAACTTATGAGTAACGGTTTAAAACCTGTTAGAAGTATGCCTGAATTTGTACGTCTTTTCAGTTTATTCTCAGCTGATACTTATTTTGGAGTTTTAAAGGTTGCATTTATTGGAGCTCTTATTACTGCTATTGTTCAATCTTCTTCAGCTACATTAGGTATTACTATAACTCTTGCTGTACAAGGATTAATTGATTATCCTACTGCTGTTGCTCTTGTTCTTGGAGAAAATGTTGGAACTACAATTACTGCTTTCTTAGCAACTTTAAATGCTAATGCCAATGCTAAAAGAGCTGCTTATGCTCATACTATTATCAATACAATAGGAGTTATTTGGGTAACTGCTATATTCCAATACTATCTTGATTTCCTTTCTAACTTTGGAAGTCCAGAAACAAATATAACTATGGCTATTGCAACTGCACACACTATGTTCAATGTGTCAAATGTAATAATATTTACTCCATTTATTGGTATTCTTGCTGATTTCTTAACAAAAGTTATTAAGGATGATGAAAAAACAAGTGAAAGAATTACTCATATTGATGAGTTAATGTTAAAAACTCCAAGTGTTGTAGTTGGACAAACTAAAACTGAAGTTTTAACTATGGGAAAAAATATTAGTGAAATGTTTAGTACTTTAAAAGATATCTATCAATCTAACAGATCTATATCTGAAGATGAAGTTAAGAGAATGAGAAAGATTGAAGATGATCTAGATATATACCAAAAAGAGATTACTACTGCTAACTTTATTATCTTAAATAATAAAAATATAACAGATAATCTAAAACTTGATACTAAAAATAACTTAGAAGTTTGTGATGAATATGAAACAATTAGTGATTACTTAATGAGAATTGTAAGTTCGCTAAAAAGACTTCAAGATAACAATATTCCTTTAACTGAAGAGGAGAAAAATACTCTTTCTACAATGAATAGAGATACTGAAGAATTATTTAGAAATATTAACACTGCTTATGCTACTAAAAACAAAGAGATGATGTTAAGAGCTATTGAAAAAGCTAATGCTATTACTGAAAACTATAGAGTTGCTAAAGATAAACATCTTGTTAATGCAGGTTGCCACGAAACACCTATTGCTCTACTTACTACAAGCTATATGGATACTTTAAACTACTATAGAAGAGTTAGAGATCATATCTATAATATCATTGAAGGATTTGAAATTTAATAATAATGTAAAGTTGCCTAAAGTTTTAAATAAATTTTAGGCACTTTTTTTATTATATGATATTATATAAATATATCAAATCTAGATAGGAGGAAAGATTATATGGATTTTTCATTAAAACTTAAACAAAATATGAAATTGATCTTAACTCAAGATATGAAACTCTCTATGAATATATTGGAGATGTCCTCTTCTAATTTAAAAGAGCTTATTGAGAAAGAGGTTAATAAAAATCCTATGTTAGAAATAGTTTATTCTCCTCGTTCAAATAACCATTCATCTGATGAAGATACTCCTTCACCTCTTGATTTTGTATCAAAGGAGGAGTCTCTTTTTGACTTCTTAGAGGAACAACTTTCCTACCTTAAACTATCTAAAAAATTTAGAGATATATGTTACTATATAATAAACAACCTAGATGATAGAGGGTATCTTTCTATCTCTAAAAACGAGATTAAAAAAACTTTTAAACTCTCTACAAGTGATTTAAAAGAGATTTTCAATATTATCTACTCTTTAGAACCACATGGAATTGGTGCTGAAAATTTAAAAGATTGTTTAAAAATTCAATTAACTATAAAAGATAAAAAAGATCCTATCCTCTTCTCCCTTATTGATAATTATTTAGAAGATTTAGGGGCTAAAAAATTTGATTTTATTGCTGAAAATCTTAATATTTCCATAGATAGAGTTAAAAGCTATCTAGCTCTAATTCAAACTCTTGATCCTATTCCTGCAAGGGGATATTTTATTGGAAACAAGACTAAATATATTATCCCTGAAGCAAAGGTAGAAATTATTGATAAAGAATTAAAAGTTACCTTGAATGAAGAGGCTTTTCCTAAAATAAAACTCTCCTCTTCTGATATTTCAGATAAAACTAATTATCAAAATGCTTTAAATTTGATAAAGGCTATTGAGAAAAGATATGCAACTTTAGAGAGAATTTTAAAGCTTTTAATAGTAAAACAATCGGAATTTTTCTTTTTTGGAAAGGAACACCTAAAAACTTTAACTTTAAAAGATATTGCTAGTGAGCTTAATCTCCATATCTCTACTATTTCTAGAGCTATAAAAGAAAAATTTATCGAAACTCCTCAAGGAGTAATTGAAATAAAATCTCTCTTCATTGTTAGTTCTGAATCTATTATAATAAAAAAACTTATTGAGGAATTTATTCACAACGAAAATAAATATTCCCCTCTTTCAGATGAAAAGCTCTCTTACTTATTAAAAAATAAAGGTTTTTCTGTGGCAAGGAGAACAGTGGCTAAATATCGTGATGAATTGGGTATACTATCTACTAGAGAGAGGAAAATAAAACTTTACTAAAAAACACAGGTAAAAATTCCTGTGTTTTTTTTATAATATTTATGATGCCTCTTGGCTAATTTCACCATTTATAAAGTAAGCATTTCCCAATAATTTTCCATTTTCATAGAAAATACTCCAATCTCCTGCAAGTTTACCATCTTTAAAATTCCCAACAGCATTTATAATTCCATTTGAGTAGTATTTAACATATTTCCCATTTCTTACATGGTTTTTATACTCCTCTTTTGTCTTCAACTCTCCATTCTCATAATAATACTCCACCTTTCCATTTAAAAGAGTACTGCTATAATTTCTTATTGATTCTATATTTCCATTTTCATAATAAGTTATATACTTCCCATGAAGAAGGTTATTTTTAAATGATATACTCTCTTTTATTTTTCCATTTGGATAATAAATTATTTTTTTACCATTTAATTTTCCATTTTTAAAGAAAGCTCTCATTTTAATATTTCCATCTTCATAATATTTTACCCATTCACCATTGATCTTATCATCTTTAAACATCATATACTCTTCCAATTGTCCATTTGAATAAAATAGAAGAAAATCTCCATTTAACTGTCCATTTATAAACTCACTACTCTCTCTTAACTGTCCTTGAGGATAGTATTTAAGGGCTTTTCCCTCTTTTACTCCAGCTATATACTCCTCCTCCTCTTTTATCTCCTCATTTGCATATTTACAGATAAATTTCCCTGTATATGGTTCATTCTCTCCTATTTTATAAGCTATACCTCCATATACTACCCTATTAAAAAACGCCTCTTCTCTCATCATTATACTATCCTCCTTTTCTATAAAATAAAAAAATCCTCAAAACCTACGAACAGTAAATTTTGAGGATAATCTGCAAAGACTTATCTTAAAAATTCACACTCGTCCTCGCAAGTTGATCTTTCTATGATCATTGGCAGGTCTCCTGACTTAGAATCATTTTACTCACACACCTTCCCAAATATCTTCAGTGGCATTGTGTTTTCATCCTCTTTACAGTGGCGGGACCGTGTTAGAATTTCACTAACTTCCCTTTTAATTTAGTACTTATAATACTAAAACCAAATGATTTTTCTATTTTTTTATATTGATATTATATATCTTTATTATATACTTGTCAATTACCCTTTCTAAAAGAAAAAGAGTTGTTATAGATTATTTTTCTTAATCTACACAACTCTTTTATTTTATTTAACTATTTATTATCACTCATTATTGTTTTTCCTGCTATTCTTCCAAATACTGTAATATCTGCTATAGCATCACTTCCAAGACGGTTAGTTCCATGAATATCTCCAGTAACCTCTCCAGCTCCATAAAGCCCTTTGATTACCTCTCCTTGAGTATTTATAACTCTAGCATTTTCATCAATTTTTAATCCTCCCATTGTATGGTGAACAGCTGGTACAGCTTTCATAATATAGAAAGGTCCTTTTGCTTCAAATGGAGTTAATTTTCCTCTCTTATTAAATTCTAAGTCTTTTCCATCTTTAGCATATTGATTGTATTTAGCTACAGTTTTTTCAAGCTCTGCTGCATCTATTCCAAAGAAATCTGCTGCTTCTTTTATAGTGTTTGCTTTTACTAGAAGTTTATTATTAAATAGGTAATTCATTTCAGGTCCATGGTGATCTACAACTCCACTTGCTTTTGCTTGAGCTTCATCACAGAATTGGTATGCTACACTTCCAGTTTGTTTTTTTATAGCCATTGAGATTACGTCTCTTCTTTCTAACTCTTCAACAAAACGTTTTCCCTCTTGGTTAACTAAAATACTTCCACCTGCAAGTCTAACGTCTCCAAAGTATAATAGAGCTCCACTTATAGGGTCACAAGTAGGATAAGTTTGAATAAATTGCATATCTTCTAACTTAGCTCCTACCTTTTCAGCCATAAGGATTCCATCTCCTGTTATTCCAACAGTATTTGTAGAAAGAACTTTTTCATCTACATCTTTATTATATTTTACTCTCATTTCAAGATTTGATCCAAATCCTCCAGTAGCAAGAATTACTCCTTTACTAGCATTTATTGTGTATTCATTTTCTGGTCCAACAGCTTTTACTCCTACTACTCTTCCATCTTTTACTATTAACTCTTTTGCTGGAGTTTCATAGTAAACTTTTATTCCTAATTCATCAGCTTTTTTAAGAAGTTTTGATATCATCTCTACTCCAGTAGCATCTTTAGGTACTAAACTTCTTTCAACAGAGTGTCCTCCAAAGAAAAGTTGTCTATCTTCAAAAGTCATATTAATATAGTCTTTTAACCATACAGCACCATCTAGTGCATTATCAGCAAGAACTTTTATTAATTTAGGATCTCCTTCATTATCTCCACCTTTTAAAATATCCTTATAGAAAGTTTCCTTGCTATCTTTTATACCTTTTTTCTCTTGAATCCAGTTATTAGGTGCAGCATACTCTCCTCCTGAAATTAGAGTATTCCCTCCTGCAAATGCCATTTTTTCAAGTACAATTACATCTTTAGCACCATTATTTTTAGCTTCAATAGCAGCTACTAAACCTGCTCCTCCAGCTCCTACTACAACTACATCTTCATTTAATTCCTTTTTAACAAGTTGTTTTGCTTCTATTTTAGGTTTCTTATTTAATTCTTTTAGATCTGCTCCAGATGATTTTAAAGCATTTCTCACTGCCATTGCAACTGCTCTACTTGTACCAGTAGCCCCTGCTGCTCCATCTACTCTCAATGATTGGTATGCTACTACTTGTTCAGATACCTTTCTTGCTGCTGCATCTGAAAGAATTGGAGTATCTGTATTTTTTACTACTTTTACATCTTCAATTCTATTTTTAGAAGTAGTAACTTCAACTTTTACCTCTCCACGATACCCTTTTGCTTCCCCAACATACTTTCCCTCTTTAAACTCTACCCCTAAAGCAGTTCCAGAAAGAAGTATACACATAATTAGTCCATATAATTTTTTATTTTTCATCTTCCCACCTCTTTTTTACTTTTATTTCATTTAGTTGTTTACATTATATCCTATTTTCCACTTAAATAGAAGAAAAATTTTATTAATTGTAACATTTTTGTCACAACTCATTGTTATACTGATAATATAAATCTTTCCCCAAGATGTTTTAATATATATGAAAAGAGCCCTCTATTTGTCCTAGAGGGTTCTTTTCTTTTTTATATATTTTTCAAAAGATTATCTAGTTTTAATTTCAATCTTTATAATACTATGTTATCTTTTAAAGATTAATTTTCAAAACTTATATTTTTAATATCAACTAGCCTTCATACTAAAGAATAAAGAATCCCTAGGCTTATTCCGTTGAAAATGCAAAACTCGACTTCGTCTCAAACACGTTGCATTTTCTTAACTGCATTTCGCTGAGGGATTCTAATATTCTCTAGTGAATTACGGCTTTAGTTGATATTGGGATAAAATTTTTCTTTTTAAATATTATTTATATGTAAATATTATATTCTATTCTCTTTCAATTTCACTTCATAAACTTTTAGATGATCAATTGCCACCTTTGATATAGGGATAATACATATAATATTTATCACTGTCATAATTCCCAAACCAAAATCTGCTAGAGACCATACAAAGAAGTTTTGTTCAATTCCACCAACATATACCATCCAAACTACAAGGATATGATAAAGTTTATCAAAAATAGTTTTGTCACTTAAAAAGCTCATAGCATTTTTTCCATAGTATGTTACCCCTAATATTGTACTTAATGAGAAGAAGAATAGTACCACTACTGTAAATGGAATTCCTATCCATCCTACATGAGTTTTCATAGCCTCTTGGAAAAGTGTCATTCCTGAGAATCCTGCTACTTTATCTGCATCTGCTAATAAAATTACAAAGGCTGTTGCACTACATACAACTAAAGTATCAACAAATACTCCTAAAGCTTGAACCATCCCTTGTTTTGCTGGATCTTCAATATCTACAATTGCTGCTGCATAGTTTGAGTTTCCACTTCCTGCCTCATTTGAGAAAAGTCCTCTTCTAACTCCTTGCATTATAACTCCACCAATAGCTCCTCCTAAAAACTCTTTTCCTCCAAAAGCTTGATAGAAGATATTTGTTATCATTTGAGGTATACCTGTAATATTAGTTATAATTACATAAGCTACAACTATTAAATATAGTATTGCCATAATAGGCACAATCTTATTTAAAGCAGAGATTATTGCATCTTTTTTTCCTTTTCCAAAGATTATATATACAACTATTAAAGATAATATTATAGAGACGAATCTTACATCTGCTCTACTTCCAAGAATATTTGCAACTCCTATTGAACTGATGAAAGAGTTTATTCCACTTCCATAAGCACTTAATATAGATTCTGTCACTGAGTTTGACATTACTTGAATAACTCCAACATAACAGATAATAGATGCTATTACATATATTGCTCCAAGCCATCTCATATTTAATCTCTTCTCAATTATCCAAGGAGTTCCACCTTTATACACTCCATCTTTTATCTTTGTTCTATAAATTACTGCTAAACTTGATTCAACAAAAGATGTTGATGCTCCTAACAATGCTACAAGCCACATCCAAAATAGTGCCCCTGGTCCTCCTATTGAAACAGCTGCTACAACTCCTGAAATGTTTCCTGCTCCTACTCTACAAGCTGTTCCTAAAAAGAATGTCTCAAGAGAACTAACTCCATCTTTATCATTTGTTTTATTATCTTTTAATATTTTGATTATATCCCCAAACAATCTAAATTGCATAAATTTTGTTCTAACTGTAAAATACAATGCTGTACCTATCAACATTACAACTAATATATTTTTTCCCCACAATAGATTATTTACCCAATCAATTACCATTCTAATACTTTCCACAAGCCTATCCTCCTATACTGCCTTTTGTTACAATAGATATATAGTACCACTATTTTATAAAAAAATAAAACCTTCAAAAAAAATAATTTTATGTTCGGATTATTTTTCTTAAAGGCTTATTTATTAGGGTTTTCTATTTTATTTTCTTTTAATTTTTGTTCGGTGTAATAAAATTATTACATCATCTCTTCTGCTTCTTTTTCTCTCTCTTTCTCTAAATAGTACTCTACAATCTTAATATCTATATAATTATCTATATCAGTAGAGTATTTTTTTTCCATTATATAAGCTAATTTTCCATCATTTAAACTTGTATCATTATTAAAGTCCTTATCTAACTTTTGAATATAGATTGCTCCATCAACTTTATAGAATTTTGGAAAATCCTGCCTTCTCACTGTACTATTCATATGCAACAGATTTTCTACTGTATCATCTTCATTTAAAGTTCTCATCAATATTGGATGCTCCTCTACCTCTGTAACACTTACAAGGCTTCTCTCTTCACTTGCAAAAATCTTTTCAATAGCCTCATCTACATGCCAACTTTTTCTCAATGGAACTGTATTTTGTAATAAAACAACATAGTCATATGGTCCATCCATCTCATTCATTGTATCCACTGCATGAACTAAAGCATCTATTGATTTAGATGTATCCTTTGCAAGCTCTGCTGGTCTCATAAATGGAACATCCCCTCCACACTCTTCAGATACTCTTTTTATTAAAAGATCATCTGTTGAAATTACTGTTCTATCTATATACTTTGATCCTTTAGCACATTGTATTGAGTAATGGATAAGAGGTCTACCTCCAACATTGATTATATTTTTTAACGGTACTCCTTTGCTCCCACCTCTAGCTGGAATTACTGCTAATATTTTCTTACCTTTGTACATTTTTCCACCTCACTATAATTTTTTTCTAAGTATCTTTATTAAATAAAAAGAGTTAAATGATTTTAACTGTATAACTGCTTGTTCTCTATACTCTTTAATAAAGAAATCTATTATAAAAATTGTAAATACTTGAGTTATTGCAGTTGCCATTGCTGCTCCATTGATACCAAATTTTTTAATTAAAAGATAATTCAATATAGCATTTATTCCAAGCCCTGCTGTTGTTTTATAAAAGCTTTTCTTAGTTATCTCCTTCAATGTCATATGTCCAGTTTGTAAAGCTCCATTTGCCTTCATTAAAACTGCTAAAGTTAAAATACTATACACCATAATTGCTGGAAGATAATCCTTTGAAAAGATATATGGGAACACTATTCTAATAACAAAAATTGAGGAGAAACACCCTAATATATACAACTGCGTTATCAACACATTGCTTTTCAAATAAAACTTAATATACTCTCTATAATCTTCTTTAAATAAATTTATCATCTTAGGGAAAAGTGAAGTTTGCATAGGTACAATCATTATTGCAAAAATATCAGCAAGTTGCACTCCAATAGTATAGATCCCTACCTCTTCTTTTCCTAATAAAACTCCTAGCATTATTTTATCTAACTGAGTATACATTAAAAAAGAGATATAACTAGCCCAAAGATAAAAACTCTCTTTCATCATGTCATGCAATAAATTTTTATCTAACTTCCCCTTCTTATCCTTTTTATACTCTTTAATATACATATATTTCAATAGTGCCATTCTAATCAAGCTACCTATACACCTTATTACAGGAACTGCAATAATAGAGTATTGCATCACTATCCCTAAATATTGCAAAGTATATGATACAAGTTTAACAATATTATTTGAAACTACTATTTTTCTAGCTTGTAACTTATATTCAAAAAAGTTTTCTATTCCTGTTGTAGAGGTAGTTAAAATATTATCAACACACAATAAAACTAAGATTATATACAATGTTTTATCTATATTTAAAAATTTTCCCACTACAAGAGCAAAGAAAAATAGTACAATAGCTATCATATTTCTAAAAAAAGTAACATTATACACTACTGAATGATAGTTTTCTTCATCATAATATTTCTTTATAACTCTACTATTTAAAATCTCAAAAAATATAGCTGAAAATGCCACTATTGACACAGCAAAACTATATATACCATAAGATGAACTTCCATAATAGTTAGCTATCTTTACCCCTATAAAAAATTGTAGAACCAGTATAAAAATTCTATCAAAGATCAGCCAACCTATATTTTTTATTATTTTTCCCATGCCTACCGCCTATTTTGAATTTAAACTTTCCAATGAAATATCTCCAAACTTATCTAAAAGCTTTCTGTTTATCTTAGTTCCATAAAAATCAACTTTACAATCTTTTCCTATTCCCAATGCTGCTGTTGAAAAAATAGTAACTGCCCTTTTAAACTCTATTCCCATTAACAACAAAATTTCAAAAGGAAAAACATTATCTAAAATTAGAGCCTTTGGAAAATGCTTTCTATAATCTGTTTTCTCCCTTGGATGAGTTTTTATTATCATATTTTCACTATTATAATTTTTCATTATCTCTTTGTAAATTTCTAATTTCTCATCCTCTGACATTATCTCATCTTCTGATAATGGTTGAGTTAAAAGAATTTCATCTCTACCTTTAATTTGATTTAAAATATCTTTTTCAAATCCAAATATCTCTAATATCTCTAACTTTTCCTCTTCTGTTTTATTATCCCATAATTTTTGAAGATCTATTATCTCAACTTTTTTCTCTATGCTTTTAGGGATCTCAGCTATTCCTGTTAAATATATTTTCTCTATATTCTTAGACTTACCAAAAGGGATATAAGTTGAATACATTCCTCTAAAAAATAGTTTTATCTTTTCTTTTAAGATTCTCTGTGGAGCTTGATAATCAATATAGTTAATTGTTCCATCTTCGATTAAATATCTAAATTTATCTCTAAACGGAAGAGCTATATCCATACTATCATTTCCATAAATTTCTAAATTTTTCATTGTTAACTTTAACCAAAAAGCATAGATATGCCAATAAAAAATCTCATAATAATATGATAAAAATTGATATATTTTTCCCTTTCCATCTCTAGTTAATGATTTTAATACCCCATAACCTGAATATCTGCATCTACTTTTCTTCTCTAAATTTGAAAAAATAGCTTTAGGAAACATCTTTCCAAATAGAAAATATGTATCTTTCCAGTCCTTTTTTAAAAGCAAATATAGAAAAAAACTGTAACTTGTATTTACAATTAAAATTTTCATCTGTCCTCCAACGAAATTTATTTATGAGTTATTCTATCATTATTTAGAAAAGTTTCAAACAGAAAAATTAAAATATTTTTCTATTTATACTCTATTTTTATTCCAAGTTTTTTTAATAAGTTTTCATCAACTTTTCCAGTAACCTTCATTCCATTGTCTCTTTGAAACTCTTGAATTGCCCTTTCTCCTCTATATCCTTTCCACGATAAAACTGTATAAAGATAATCTTCAGAATAAACAAGTTTTTTACTCTTATTTTCAACTTTTTTGGTTGGAATATTTTTTTGATTGTTATTGTCTTTCTTTTCTGTTGCTATAATTTTATCTTTTAAATTATCTAAATTTTCCTTTAAAGTATTTTTAGTTATATTATTCTTTTCCTCTTTTTTAATATCTTCTACTTTAATATTTTTTTCTTTGCTTACCTCTTCAAGTTTTGTAGTTTCAACCTTTTCTTTTACTTCTCTTTTCATAAAAAATGTAGAAAAGATACTGTAACCTAATAATATAACAATAATAAACATAAAAATAACATTTTTAGTTTTTACACTTCCTAGTTCTTCTTTAATATTCTCAGAATATATATTATTATATATTTCTAGAAAACCTATTCCTAATCTGGTTGGTGTATTATAGTTAGCATCTGATAGTTGTGACAACAACAAATCATTATCATTTGTATGTCCAATTGCTGTAATAAAAGGTATATTTAATTCTACTATTTTCTCACAAAAGACTATATCCTCAAAATAATCTAAATCACTTCCTCCCCCTTTTATAAATACTAATCCATCAAAGTTTTCTTTATTTAATTTTGCTTGACTTAATTTTAATTGTATCATATCTAAAACTCTTTTTTTAGCATCATCTTCATCTGTTCTTGTCTTTATTCTTATAATATTATTTTCTTTTTCAAAGTCCAATCCAAAATATTTTTTTAAATTCTCTTTTTCATTCTTATTTAAATATAAATCATTTAAAATATCTATTTTTTTATTGTTAATATCAAAACTCTTACTTACTATATACAATAACTTTATTTTTTCTTTTTTTCTTAATTTATCTTCTATTTTTTCTAATATATTTCTATTTTTTCTTTTTAAATTTTTCTTCTTTAACTCTTCTCTTTTTATTAAATGCTCTTGTTCTTTTTCCTTTCTTAACTCTTCTTTCCTTGTTAATATCTCTAAATACTTATTTTTCTCTTCTTCATTTTCTAATTCCTCTATTTTATTAACTTTCAATCTAACATATAATTTTAATTTTTTTGAATATTGATCATAATATCTATCTATTGTTCCTATTACTTTATAAATTTTTTCTTCTTCTAAATTTAGAATACTTTCACTATTATCTTTTATCAAAGTTATTTTTAACATATTGATATCTAATAGATATCCCAAAAATTTATCTGAATTATCATGGCTATATTTTCCTATTATTGTTATTTTATCTTTTTCACTACCATTAATTAATTTTTCTTGAAATTCTTTATCCTGAAAATCTATTATCTCTTTTATCATTTTCTACCTCCAAAAAATAAAAAACTCTTGATTCTTAATTGATTATTCCCCATAATCTATCAATCGTCAAGAGATATTTTTTACAATTATTCTATTCTTTTCTCTATTTAGCTATAAATTTTTTGCTCATTTCTTTTATTTTATCAAATACATAATCTGGATCAATCAAATTATATTGTCCATTATAATCTAAGCCTTCACAATTTCCCACATCATCAGGCTCTACCCCTTGATGTCTCTCATTTGCATTGGATAGCCACTCTTTTTTTGATGCACTTGGACTAAAAATAGCAAAACTAGGGATATCTAAACTTTGAGCTAAATGTCTAGGTCCACCCTCATTTCCAAAGAAAAAGTCACAATTAGCTATAACCATTGCTAACTCTCTAATACTCTTAGTATTAATATTTACAAAAAGATCTTTCTTATCTTCAAATTTCTCATAAAATTTCATTATAAAATCTTTTTCATCTGGAGAATAGAAGAAAATAACTTGCCCTTTTAATTCATCTCTAACTCTTTCTACAATTTTCTTCATCTTTTCTATGTTATATATTTTAGACTCTCTTCTTGAGTTAGCTGCACAAATATAAATTGGTCTACTAAAATCTATACCAGCATCTAACATTCTCTTTCTCATTTGAGATCTTTCTTCAGAAGTTAAAGTAATAACATAGTTATTATCATATATTACCTTATATTCCTGCTCTAAAGGTTTTAACATCTTTAAAAACTTATCTACCTTATCCTTTGCATCTCTAGGTTCTTCTATTTTATAGTTATATGTATATCCTCTCTTTGGTTTTCTTCTTCCTATTCTATATCTACTTCCTAAAGAAAATAAGGTAAAAAATTCACTTTTAGGAGTTGACATAATATCAATAACTATATCATATTTTTTTCTTGTAACCTTCCATACTTTTGCTAGGTATTTAAAAGGATTTTTTTGCTCCTCTTTAGTTATAGATATTACATTATCTATATACTTATGATTTTCAAATAAAGGAGAGATGTGCTCATATACTACATAATCAACCTCTGCATCTGGAAAAGTTCTCTTTAATGTATTGCAAATTACAGAACTTAATATAGCATCTCCTATCTGTTTAAACCTAACTACTAAAATTTTCATTTTCTTTACCTCTATTTTCTTTTAAAATAATATTAATCAGTTTTTCTTATACATCTCTTCATAATATTTTTGATAATCACCACTTGTTACATTTTCTAACCACTCTTGATTATCTAAATACCATCTTATTGTTTTTTCTATTCCAATTACAAATGGAGTCTCTGGATACCACCCTAACTCTTTTACTATCTTACTTGGATCTATTGCATATCTTGCATCATGTCCCAATCTATCTTGAACATAAGTTATTAAACTATAATTAATATTTTCTAAATCTGTTTTTAAAATTTTTCTATACTCAACTTCATTTTTCATTATTCTTGAAATTGTATCTATTATTAATTTTACTATATTAACATTAGTTTCTTCATTAAATCCACCAATATTATATATTTCTCCTAATCTTCCCTTTTCAAGAACTATATCAATTCCTTTGCAATGATCCTCTACATATAACCAATCTCTTACATTCATTCCATCACCATATACTGGAAGTGATTTTCCATGAAGTACATTATTTATTATCAATGGAATCAGTTTCTCTGGAAATTGATATGCACCATAGTTATTTGAACATCTAGTTATATTTATTGGCATATGATATGTTTCCATATATGCCATAACTAACATATCTGCACTTGCCTTTGATGTTGAATATGGTGATTTAGGTGATAGTGGAGTTTCTTCAGTAAAAAATTTAGTTCCAAAAGTTTTTACCTCTCCTCTATTTTCAAGCAAAATATCTAAATCCTTATCATTAAAAATAAGCTCTTTTCCCTCTAGTATATCCTTTTTTAAACTTCCATATACTTCATCTGTTGATACTTGTAGATATTTTTTACCTTCTTTATATGTAGGATATCCCTTTTCATCTTTTCCTATTGTCCAGAATTTCTTTGCTGTATCTAAAAGAGTTTGTGTTCCTAGAATATTTGTTTCAAGAAAAAGTTTTGGATTCTCTATACTTCTATCCACATGTGATTCTGCTGCAAAATTTACAACATAATCAATATCATATTTAGAGAAGATATTCTCTACTAATTCATTATTACAAATATCTCCCTTTATAAATTCAACTCTTTTATCTTTTAATTCTTCTTCTATATTTTTCAAATTTCCAGCATAAGTTAATTTATCAAAAACAACTACAAAAATATCATTATATTTATTTAAAATATATTTTAAAAAGTTTGCTCCTATAAACCCTGCTGCTCCTGTTACTAAATAATTTTTCATACTATTCCTCTCTATTTATCAAAATTTTTAATTAAATAAATTTTATCATAGAAACTGTCAATTTACAAAAATAATTTCACATTACTATTCTTTATCTATATTTACATTGCTCTACTTGTGTTTTGCAAGTGAATTAATAATATTTTGCCACTTAAATTTGAAACAAAATCCATTGTAAATTTTTATTAACTAGATGCTATTTATAGTTGAATTTTTTATTCTGTAACTGCTTCCTGTGAAATGAAGGATATGGCAGTGATGGATTATTCTATCTATGATAGCACTAGTTAATTTTTTATCCATAAATATACTTATCCATTTACCAAACTCTAAGTTAGTTGTGATTATTAGACTTTTTCTTTCATAAAAGTCTGCTATTACTTGAAAGAGAAGCTCAGCACCACGCAATGAAATGGGAATATACCCCCATTCATCGCATATCAGTAGGTCATATTTATTTAAACTGGTAGTAAAATGGCGTAATTCACCCCTTTCACTTGCTTCTATCAGCTCATTTACTAAATGAGCTACCTTAAAGAATCTAACTTTCTTTCCTCTATTGCAGGCTTCTATCCCTAAAGCAATGGCAAGATGTGTTTTGCCTGTTCCTACAGGTCCGTAAAAAACTAAATTTTCTGTCTTATCTATATCTGGAATATCTATATTAGAAAAATCATATCCTTCTAAACTTTTGTAAATTTCAAATCTAGCTTGTTTTAAAAGTCTTATTTTTCTATTTATTTGTTGATGTTCATAGGCATATTTTAAGACATTTGCTAAGTATTCCTCTTTAGTTGTAAAAGGAATATCTTCAAACTCATCTAAAAAATCTCTTCCTAATTTTAATTTCTTTGCATACTCTGTTAATATATCTCTCATTTTTTAAGCCCTCCCTAAAAATTTATCATAATATCTTAAATCAATATCATATTCTTTTATTTTAGGGACTTTTTCCGGCAAATCTTGCAATTCTTCTCTTTTTAAATCACATTCTACATAGCGATAATATGTGGCAAGAATTGAATCTGGAGAAAATCTGCAGGCAACTATGGTGTCTTGCAAAACAGCTGTTGCCGTTTCTATTGAACTTTCTATTAACATTTTTCCTAGAACTTTAAGTATTCTTTTTCTTTGTTCGCTGTCTTTATCTTTTAAAAAATCTTTCCATACTTTAGGTAAAGTTTGATAAAATTCAGTATTTTCTAAGGCGTTAATTTTTTGAATAATTAACGGTAAAGATTCTTTGTAACTTATGATTGTTTTATATTTTTCAAAACAACGGTCATGCTTTATCAGCTCTTTTCCATTTTCATCAAAGATGGTTAGAGTATTAGCTTTTCTTTTCTCTAATCTAAAGACATCAAAATTAATAGGATTTATTTTCTGCATATATTTTAATTGCTCTTGATACAATCCTGCGATTTCCACTTTTTTCTTGTAGTGTAACCTTTTATGGTCTTTATCGCATAGTTCTAACAGTTTTTTATTAAATTCATTTATATCATTAAATTCTGGTTCAGGCACTAAATAGTTTCTTCTTAAGTATCCTACTTTATTTTCAGTAGAACCTTTTTCGTTCCCACTGTCTGGATTGCAAAAGATAGGCTTAAAAGAATAATGTGCAGCAAATGCTTGGAAAAATTTATTTATTTTTCTTTCTTTTCTATTTTTTCTGTTAGTTATTTTTACAGCAGCTGAAAGATTATCAAACCATATTTCTGAAGGAACTCTTCCCATATGTTGAAATATCTTTTTCATCCTTTCTAAAAGGCATTCTTGAGTTTCACCACGAAAAACTTGGATAAACCCAGCATTACTATATGGCAGAGTCATAACTAAGTAGCTTCCCTGTACTTTTTTCCTTTTTCAAAGAAAGTAACTTTTCCAAAATCAACTTGTGCTTCTTCTTTAGAGTATGATAATTGCAAAAATTCTTCTTTTCCAATATTAAGTTCAAGTTTGACCTTAGCTACGAACTTAGCGAGAGTTTTGTAACTTGCAGTATATATATCTGGGTATTTTTCGCATAATCTCATATGAATTCTTTTTGAAGTATGTCTCTGTTTATGAGGTCTTCCTTTATCTTCCATCAGCCATTTTCTGATAGTATCTTTAAATGAATCAAGTTTAGTAGGTTTCTTAGGAGTATTAAATTTAGGTGTCATATTCTGTTTAGTGTATAATAAAATTCCAAGAAGTTGCAACATAAATTTCCAATAAAAAA
>OGXP01000358.1_pt1 | contig 54731 bp, 75 predicted proteins | sample 1576351 | NCBI WGS metagenome assembly OGXP01 (sample SAMEA3541517, study PRJEB24748) | human gut metagenome | biome: human gut; feature: human-associated habitat; material: faeces | place: China | collected 2012
AACAGTTAAATTTAAAATGAAATATGTTTATTTATATACTTTTATAGAAGGTATATTATTATATCCTATATTGCAATTATATATAGCAGAATTAGGTGCAACATTAGTAACTAACGTATTGCTTGGAATAACAATATTCTTATTTGTAGCTTATTTAATAGCTAAGAAAGTTCCTAATGAGAAAATAAGAAAATTAGGGGCTCCTTTATTTATTGCTTTATCAATACTATTAATATTAAGTCTTGCAGGAATATTCTTTATAAGTAAATTATCTATAATACTTATAAGTATATTAGGTATAGGAACATTTGGTTTATTTACTATATACGACTTAAGTATGGTATTTGATGAAATAGAAAAAGGGAATATAAAAGAAAGAGATGACTTATCTTTCTATGTATTAAATATATTCTTAGATATAGTTAATTTATTATTAGATATATTAAGACTAATTTGGATATTTAAAGACTAATATAAAAGAGGTTAAATAAATGACATTATTAATAATTATTCAAACCATAGCATTGCTTATAAGTTTAGCAATGGCAATACATTATGCTAATAAAAATGAAGTATCTTGGACAATAATAATGTGTACTTTGATAATAGTGAGCACATTATCTATATTACAATATTAATAAGATAATCGAGCTAGTTATTTTAATAACTGGTTCTTTTTGTTTTATTAATAAATAATTAGGAGGGGATATTAAATATGTATTATATATTAGACAATAGTGGCAATAAAATTACAGAATTTAAAACAACCATTGAAGCTGCTAAAGCTTTAGAAACAACACCTAATACTTTTACTGTTTGTGCTAATAACATAGCAAAAATAATTAGAAATGAACAACCTAGAAATGGAGTTCTTCAAGTAAAAGGATTAACATGTGTAAAGAAAAAAGACTATGAGTTATATGAATCTAAAATAAGATGGATATTAACTAAAAATGATATATTTATAATAAATAGAAAGGGAGAAATTTGTGGAACATTTAAGACTCAAAATGGTTTATTAAAAATATTAAGTCAAGGGAATGCCAAATCTTCATCTAATATAACATATTCTCTGAATAAAGTTGATTCTGAAGTATATGGTTATAGAATTGCAACAAGAGAACATTATATTAATATGTTAAAAGAAGATATCATGTATTACAATAAAGAATTCAATAATTCTGGAGGATTAAAAAAGATACCAGTAGATATGTATCATATAGAAAATGGATACATTAAAGACTTTGAAAGTTTAGCAGAAGCAGCTAATTATATGGGATGCTCTAAAGAAACAATAAGACAAAGTATTAAAGAAGAAAGAGAAATATTAAATACAGGATATTACTTTAAAAAGAGAGATTTGATATAAGGAGAAAAAACAATGCAAATAACAACTTTAGCGTATATAGCTATTAATAAAGAAACAAATGAATTATTTGTTGGTTCAAGAGGTCAAGCTGCTTTTAATAAAATAGGTGCATTAAAAAATTCAATGAATCAAGCTAATTGTTATACTGGTCCTAATTGTTCTGCTGGTAGTTATAATTATAAAACTGACGCATGGGAATTCTATGAGATAGATAGCATGACTAAAGAAATGAGGAAGATAAATAAATAATGCCACCAGTAAAACACACAAATAAACAACCAGTGCCAGCACCTCCTGTTCTACAAACAATTGCTCAAGATTCTCAAATTAAAAACAAAATTAAAAAAATAGAAGATTTATTAGAACAATTAGAATATGAAAAAGATATACTTATATCTCTAAATGAAAAAGAGGACGCTAAGAATATTCATGGAAGAATAGTTGGTTTAAATGTAGCTTTAGCGATACTTAAAGATGAAATATAGGAGGAATAATAAATGAATATAAAAGTTATGAGTCGACAAGAAGCATTAGCGTATTCTTATAAACAGGATGTAGATAATTATATAATAGTCTCTATATCTTGTCCTGATGAAACAGGGCCTATATTTTACACGCCATCTAAACTTAAAGATATTAAACGTAAAGGGATATTAAGACTATGGTTTAATGATATAGACAGACCATATGAAAATAAAGAGCCTAAAGAAGAACAACTTATAGGATTAAAAGCTTTTATAGATACATTTAAAGATAATCCAGAAGTAAAAGATATAATAGTTCATTGTGCTGCTGGAATATCACGTTCATCTGCTGTAGCTGCTGCTATATGTCAATATTTAGGTTTAAATGAATTAGATATAATATGGAGCAATTATAGATATGTGCCTAATACACTTGTATATAAATTAGCTTTAAAAGAATTAGGGCTAAAATGGTGTGAAGAACAATTTGCTTATTACTTAGCTATAAATAAATTAGAAAGAGATAAATTAGAAATACCAGAAGACATAGAAAACTTATTCAAGGAGTAACAATATGAAAATCAATATACCTGAAAACATATTACATGATTTAAAAATAATTCATTCAGCATTAGCAGAAAATAATCATAAATGTTATTTAGTAGGAGGATGTGTTAGAGATGGACTTTTAGGAAAAATCCCAAAAGACTATGATTTAACTACGAGTGCCTCTACTGAAGAAGTATTTAAAGCTTTATGTGATAAATTAGAATTAATACCAACAGGTATTGAATTTGGAACATGGACTGTAGTTAATAAAAACAATATGAATACATATGAGATAACTACATTTAGAAGTGATATATATGATGGAGACCATACAGGACATCATCCAACAGCTATTAAACAAGTAACAAGTATAGAAGAAGATTTAGCTAGAAGAGATTTTACTATAAATGCAATAGCATATGACTTCATAGAAGATAAATTAATAGACCCTTGTAACGGTCAAGAAGATTTAGAAAGAAAGTTTATAAGATGTGTAGGAAATCCTATAACTAGATTTACAGAGGACCCACTTCGTATGCTTAGAGCTATAAGATTCCAAGCTCAATTAGATGGATTCAGATTGGCTACATGGACTAGAAGTAGTATATGGGATTGTCGTGAATTAATAAAACAAATATCTGGTGAAAGAATACAAATGGAACTTAATAAGATATTATTATCTAATCCAATTATATTAGATAGACCTTATTCTGTTCATTTATTACAAGAAATCATGCCAGAGTTAACTTTATTAAGGAAAGTACAACAAAATAGTCCTTGGCACTCATATAATGCCTATACACATAGTGTAAAAGCTACAGAAATAGTAGAGCCAAAATTACATTTAAGGTTGGTTATGTTATTCCATGACTTAGGTAAATATGATACTCTTACTACAGATGAAAATGGAATAGACCATTTCTATAATCATGGAATAGTATCTTGTAATGAGGCTAGAAATATATTAAAGAGACTAAGATATAGCAATGAAATAATAGATAAAGTATGTCTATTAATAAAAGAACATGATAGACGTATAGAACTTAATAAAAAAGCTGTTAAGAAAGTACTTAATATCATGGGTGAAGAAGGCACTAGAGATTTATTAAAGATAAGATTTGCAGATATAGCTGCACAAAATCTAGTACATTTAAAAAGAAGAGCCAAGAAAGTATTTGATTTAACAGATTTAGTTGAAGAAGTTATAAAGAATAAAGAACCTTTTAGCAGAAAAGATTTAAATATAGATGGTAGAATGTTAATAAGCATAGGATTTGAATTTGGACCAGAGATAGGCAAAACATTAGACACTTTACTTGGATATGTTCAAGAAAATCCAGAACTAAATAAACCAAAACTATTAAAGGAAATAGCAGTTAAAATTCTAGAAGAAAATAAGGAGAAATAATTATGAAATTTGTAGAAAAGAAAAATAAAGAAAAAGAAATAGAATGTGGAGACTATGTTTTAATTAATGGTTGTACTTTAGGTATAGTTGCTGAATGCGGAAGAGAATATTCTATATTATTTTTAGAAAATGGATATTTTAGTTATGACTATATTTCAGATACATTAGAAGACTTATTAAATTCTTTAAAATATTGTAATGAAAATAAAATAAGAATAATAAAATCTAAAAATATAGTTATAAATGAGATATAATGATACAATAGTGCTCGTTATTATTAATAGCGGGTATTAGTTGTCTTATTATAGACATTATAATTAATACATATTAAAGGAGATAAAAGTATGAAATTTTTAGAAAGAATCAAGTTATGGACAAAATCAGCAGGAGAAAAAACATTCCAAGTAAGTGAATATCAAAAAGCAGAACAAGCTTTAGCTGAAGTTAAAAAACAATTAACAGAAGTAAAGAATGCTTGTCATCAATCTAAAGCTGAACATGAAGTTACTAAGAAACAAGTAGCTGAATATAAGTCTAAGATAGAGCTATGTGATAAGAAATTTACAGAGTTCGTACAAATGGGACCTGAAGGAAAGAATAAGGCTCAATTAGTATTTGAGAAAAAGAAATCTATAGAAATAACTTTAAAGTCTTTAGAGGCTACTTTAGAAGTTCAACAAACTGCTATAGCTAGACTAGAACAACAAAAAGGAATATGTGAAAAGAATAAAGTTAAATTAGAGAATTCAATGAATGCTATAAAAGTTAAAGAAAGATATGCTGAACAAGTTGATAAATATCAAGCTATACTTGATAAAGCTAATGTAAATGGAATGGATATAAAAGATATGGAGTTTAATGTAGATGTTAAGTTTAATGCTGCAGACTTAAAGATGCAAGATTTACAAAATGCTCAAGATGCAGAATCTATATTAGATGATATAGAAGATGAAGGATTTGAGGCTGCTTATAAAGCTGCATTAGAATCTTCTAATAAACAATTAGACATATCTGATATGATATAATAAACTTTAATATTGTTTAAGGAGAGCTTAGTCTCTCCTTATATTTTAATTGTAGGAGGTTATATATGTATAATAAGATTAAAAATTATATTAGTATAAATAGAGAAATAAATGAAGATAATGATTATTTATTAAAAGAAGAATATGATTCTTTATTATCTATGAAAGAAGAATTTAGTGATATAAATGAAATGCTAGAAACATATAGAAAATATGCAAAACCACATTTTGAAAAGCTATTAATCAATAAGGATGATTACATTGCTTTAAAGTCAATTAGTATTGTAAAGCCTTCAGAATACAATACTCATAATAATAATGGTATAAGATTTCTTGCTGATATTAGAGGTGTAGAATACACTGCTATTACTGTCCAACATTTTACTCGTAGAAGTGCTATTGTGCATATAGAAAAAGGATTTAATCCTAAATTTATTAAATATTATTATGAGTTATTATATAGAATTGCTAAGAATGAAGAAATAGATGTATGTAATTACAAATTTGATGATTATGTTAAGTTTGATTTTGAAACAGAATTTATAAATAAAGTATTAGCAGTTGAAAATGATATAGAAGATTTACACAATTTAATAGAATATTATAAAGATAAAGTAATAACTGTTAAACAAGACCAAAAGTTATTAGATGAATTAAAAGAAATAGATGATTTCTTTGAAAATCTTTAACATATAATAAAGACAAATATTTCTAAACATCAAGGAGTGATTTAAATGAAAATAGTATTTAAAAATGGATTTGAAATGAACAAGAGAGAATTAGATAAAAAAAGTATAGATGAACTATACGATGTTCATTGCGATTTAGTAAATAGCTACAATCACCATAATGATAAAGGAGAAATAGATAAATTAGAATCATACATAGAATGCAGACTTGAAGAAGAAAGAGAGTTTGCGTTAGCAATATAGACAGAAAAAGACACTCATAACAGGGTGTCTTTTAATCTATAAGGTTAAATATACTTAATATGTTTATCAAAGACAATAATGTACCAGGGGCGAATTGGCGAAAGATTATAGTTTTGTCTTTAAATATTATTGCCTTTGATGAGTATATTATACTATGTTATAATAAAAAAATAAATATGAAATTATTGGAGGAGAATTGATATGTTTAAAAAAATGTTTAAGAAAGAGAATTTAGTAAAATTAGAAATACAAGAATCAGGAAATATAGTTTTAAGTAAAGCTTTAACTAAATTAGCAGATGATTTTTTAGAAAGGATGACTAAATGTAAAGATAAAGAAATTATGTCTAATTTATCTTGTACAAGAGAAAAGTTAGTTAATTTAGCTCAATATGCTGGTTCAAATACAAAGAAACATTTTGAATGTGAAAAAGAATCTTTAGATTTAATAATTGAATCATTAAAAGAATATAAAGAATCAATTTCTACAACAATAAAGAAAGGTTCTACAAATATAGATTTTGATTTATTATGTGGAGAAGTTCATATTTGTAATAAATTATATAAAGCTTTTTCTGCTATTAATGGAGTTGAAATAATATCTACACCAGAAGTAGAAATAATAGAAGAGGCTTAGTATGAACAACCATTTATTATTAATAACAATATTATTTATTTCTATGTTTCTTATAATAATTATAGTAGATATGTTTAAAAGATACACACAAGACTATTTAATCACATATGAAGTTTTAGATAAAAACGATAATATTTTAAATGGACGTATTTTAAGACAACATACAGGTTTCTTTAATAGAAAGATATCTGCAAGAGAATTAGAACTATTAGAAATTGAATTAATAAGAGATAATGATTATAAAATCTGTACTATTACTAATGTAATAAAGTTAAAAAGTTCATTTATTAAAATAGAACCACTTTTAACAGATTTTGAAGTTAAATTATTATCTTATAATCCTAAGCGTGGACCTAGGTTAATGAAATAAGAGTGCTTTAATAGCACTCTTATTTATTTTAAAAAAATACAGAATAATGGGGGAAGCATTATTATGAAGAAATGTAAAGTATGCGGTGAGTTATTTTCATTTTATGTGACAAATGCTCATTTAGAAACGCATGGAATAACAAGAGCTGAATATAAAGCTCTACCAGGAAAAGAAGACACTTTTTCTATTGGAAAAAGTACATATGATAAATTTGCAGATGATGTAAATGATTATATGTACAAGGCAATTAGAAAGACTAAAAAAAGAAAAAACATATAAAATTCAGCAAAAGTATATTAAATCACTATAAAGTGGGGGAGACAATTGACATGAAAAGAATTGAAAAATATAAAAATGAAAGAAATAAATCATATTGGATAAGTGTTACTATTGTATTGGGGATATTATTTGTAGTAGCATTTAATGTGACAACATCAATATTAATTCTTAAGGAGAATAATCAAGTAAGAGATTTTATTCTTAATTATGACAAAACGAAACAAGTATATAATTTACAACAAGATTTTTTAGGAGGTAATTTAAATGACAACAATTAATTATAAACATCCAAATGAACATATATTTATAGTTGCAAGTAGACCTAAACCTGGTGATAAGGTGGCATTAGGTGCGTGTACTTGTGGATATGAAACAAGAATATATGAAGATATAGGTGATAAATGTCCAAAATGTAATTCAAAAATACATAATATACTTACTAGTCAAACTAGGACCAATGGATTATCTCATGTTTCTGGATTTGAAATTACAAAAGAAAAAGCAATAATTAATTATAGAAAGATTGAACTTTCATATATACAAGATAGTGAAGATTACAAAAATGATAGTTTAACAATAAATGAAATTAAAACAGATTTTGTAATAGAATATGAAACAGACAAAAAAGGTCAAAAGAAATTTAAACCTAAAATGATTATAGCTGAAGGCAATCAACAAGAAGTAAAGAAATTATTAAAATCATCTGTTGAATATCATTATTATATAGAGAATACTGAAGTAACTGCTTATTCAACTTTAGAAAGAGTATCTGGAAATCAAAATAATCTTGCCTCAATAATATGGTCATTACATAATAAGTATAAATATAGTTATGACGCAATTCAAAAAGGATTCCTTAACGGATATTATAGTGATATATCTAGTTTAAAAGAATGGAATAAACTTATTAAAAGTTTAAATGATAAAGAAATCGAAGCTTTTAGATATGTGTATAATATGAGAATTTCAGAACATACTCATAACTCTTATTATAATAGTATTTTAAGAGAGTTTTGTGATTTAAGAAAAAGATATAAAAATGAACAAGAATTATTAGACTTTATAAAAGTAAAAGATTTTATACACAAAAATAGAAATAAATTAGAACAAGTTATTCCTTTAAATCTATTAGGTTATAATACAGATATAGCAGAATTAATATATGACTATGGATTTAAATTAGAAGAAATCATTGAACTATTTGCTCATGCAGAAAGACAAGCATTTAATTTAACAAATAAATTTACTGAATTCATGAGAGGCTGTAAAATATATAAAACACTTAATATAGAAATTGATAAAAAGCCAAGAGAATTAGCCATATATTTAACCAAAGTGACAGCAATAAATAGTTTAATTAGTTTTTATGGTAATAAAAAATTTTCTATAAAAGATGAAGATATAACTTATAACTTTGTATTACGAAGTTCAATACTACCAGTTAAAACAGTATATGAAAATTTTGGATTTAAAGGATTAGATGTATTATTAGTAAATCATCATATGAATAATTACATGGCATATGGCTTATGGATAAATGAAGAATCTCATACAAATGTTCCAGAATTAGTTGCATTTACAGATAAATTTCCAATTTCATATAATAGTGATTTAAAAGACGAGTTTCTTCCTAAAGCTATTTTAACTATTGATGGGAAATTAATAGAAGATAAAGATGAAATAAAAGAATTATTAATTGACACAGCTAAAAATAAATTATTAAATAAGGGGGAGACAACATGTTAAATCATGCAGTATATCATTATTTACCAGGTGCAGAACATACTATGTGTATCTGCACTTGTGGACATCAAGAGAAAATTAAAAAAGAATCAGAAAATAAGTTTACTAAAATTAGTCAATGCCCTAGCTGTAAAGCTATGGTAGCAGGTGATTTTTCAACATTATCTTTTGGCTCTCAAGAATATAATGCTTCTTTTCTTATGGTTAAAGAACTAGAAGGTAAATATAATTTTATAATAGATATAGGAACTATATCAGGAGCTATTAAAGCAAAATTCTCAAAGAAAATAATAGATTTTGAAAAATCTAAAATTAAACAAAATCATTGGCAATTAAGATTTAATGGAAGTTTACCAAAAGATGAAATGTTAGAAATAGTTAATATGGATACTAATGAGAAATGTGAAATACAAGAAATAATTGATAAAACAAGTAATTTTAAAGCTAATAAATTTTTAAGTACAACATTTCACTTAAGAAATAGTGACTATTTAGATTTACCATACATATATAGTATGAGAGAATTTAATGCTAGATTACAATTAGTTTATGATTCTGTAGAAAAATTAATACCATATTGTGCAAAGAATGAATTATTAATAAAAATAGGAATAGACCCAAATAAACTAAATGGACAAATAGATTTAGAGAAAACTACACCACAACAACAATTAAAATTGACACCATTTATGTTTAAATATTTAAAAGAATATGGAGAACATAATCATAGACCATTACAACAAATTGAATCACTTTTTGGAAATCAAGCTATAAACTATATGAACACATTCGCAACATTACAAGAAGGATTATCAACTTCTTATATAAGAAGAATGGCAGGTTTAGTGAATAAAGGTAATTTATCTATAAAGAAATTATATCGTTTCTTATACATAGATGCACCTATGCAACAAGGTTTATACTATCCTGATAGAACTTTAACTTTGTTATATGATTCATTAGATTTAGCAGAAAAATTAGAATTACCGTTTGATAAAAATCCAAAAGCATTAGTAAGATATCATGACATATTAACTAAAGAATATAACTTAATTAAAGATGAAAGAAAGAATGAAGATTTTGCTAAAGTGGTAGCTAATTATAAATATTTAGAATATGTAGAACCATTAAAAAAAGAAAACGATGAAGAAGAATCTACATTAAAGAAATCATTAAAGAAACAAGATAAATTTGGTATGATACTTCCAGTAGATGCTCAAGATTTAATAAGAGAAGGTAAATTAATGAGACATTGTGTTGCTTCTTATGTAGATAGAGTTATAAGAGAAGAAACTATAATAATGTATCTTAGAAGAGCAGAAGATTTAAATACACCATATGTAACTATAGAAATCAATCCTGATGATATGAAGATATGTCAGGTTAAAATGAAAGCTAATGGTAAACTTAATGACAAGAAAGCTATTGATTTCTTAAATAAATGGTGTGAGAAATTTAATGTAAAATGGAATGGTAATTGGTAAGACAATATAATCTAGACTTACTTATATTTAAAAGATATAATGAGTCTAGATATTTTTATTAGAGGGGAGATATACATAATGGATTTACAAAGAAATAAAGAGCAGAAAAAAGAGTGTTGTTCAAAATCAATTAATTTTAGTTTAAGACCATATACAGATGGCTCAGCAGAACTTAGATGTAAAAAATGTGGTTATGTAATAAGAGAATTTGATGCACCTAAAGAAAAATAGTAAGCTCCTGTACATCAAGAGCTTTAAATTATATAATAGGAGGATAATATGCTTGAATCATTACTATTAAATATAGCTATTTTTCATCAAAATAAAGCTATTAAACAATGTAAAGCCTTACGACAACAATACTTAGATAAAGGTGAAATAGAATTAGCATCTTATATGGTTAATGTATTAGTTGACCAAGAAACAATTTTAACATATTTAAAATCAGAGAAAGAACGAGTTAAAAATGAAAAGAAAGAAGAAAGAAACAAATAAAATAGTAATACCAAAAGAAAAAATATATGAGGCTAAAAAGCCTAGATTTAATGCTTATCAAGGAGGCTATGGAGCTCAAGGTGATACTAGATACAACAGAAAAGAAAAACATAGAAAGGATTTAAGATATGACTATTAAGGATAATATAAATTTATCATCAGTACCTATTGAACTTTTAATAGCTGAAATAGAAACAAGAAAAGATGATGAAATTAGACAACTTGTTACTGAAATAAATGTTAGACTTAATAAACTTAAAATATTAGGATATACACCATTTGATAAAGAGGTTGTAGAACAATTAGATAAAACAAGGTTAATAACAGGGTTAGGATTAAACACAGATAATAATCATAGAGTTCTAGATGTTTATTTCAATACTATAAAAATAGAAGATTAAAATAAAAGGAGAATACATATATGTGTAATGGAGATTGCGGCAATTGCTGGCATAATGGTTTATGCGATGTACAAGATTCATATGATAATGATGAAGAATAGTATAGTGAATCATTATACAATATAAGGAGGTATTAAACCTCATTTTGGATTTAAACAAAAAACTTTAAAAACCTATTTGGCTTTTTAGAGATATAATAAGGAGGAATATTATGGACTTAGGACTAAAGAAAATCAATAAAATATCAGAATTAAAAGCAGGTAAAACTTATATTGTTTCAACTAAAGATATAAGTAAAGCTATAAAAAAGCAAGAAGAATTTTCATTAGCATATATGGAAATAGTTTCAGTTGGTGCAAATACTGCTTTAATGAGAATAGGTCAATCTGATGAACTAGTTCTTACTCAAAAAACAGTGGATGTATATATGCATATATACGATTTAAAAGATTTCACTGATATAAATAACTCATTACAAGCTGACTCTAAAGTAATTGAATTACAAAGAAAAATAAGAAAATTAGAAAATAAAAATGCTAAACTAGATAAATTAATAAGAAAAAATGGTATAGAGTTAATTCAACATGAACAACCTAAAAAGCAAGAAAAGAAACAAGACCCAATGATTGTTGTGGATACTTCTACAATTGATATATTTGGATATCCAGCATATATAATTGTAAGAACTAATCATTTAGATAAAATACAAGTGTCGCTAACAGTTCAACCAGGCATGAATTCATTTAATGGCACAGTTGTACCACATAAAATAATAGTTACTGGATTAGCTACAAAACATAAAGATGACGAGTTTAATTATAAACTAGGTAAACAATTAGCTTATTCAAGAGCTATTAATAAATTAATGGAAAGGATAGCAGAATACTAATGTTAAAACAACAAATAATGAATGATATGAAACAATGCATGAAAGCTAAAATGCAAACAGAATTAACAGGAATAAGAATGCTTAATGCAGCTATTAAAAACAAAGAAATAGACTTAAAAAGAGAATTAACTGATGTTGAAATAATAGCAATGGTTAAGAAACAAATAAAAGAACATAAAGATTCATTAAGTTATATAAAAGACCAAACATCTTCTGATGCTATAGCATATAAAGTATATATATCTACACTTGAAGGTTATTTACCTGAAGAAATGCCTGAAGAAGAGGCTAAAGCTATAATAGGAAACTTATTAGCAGAAAATAATATATCAGGCAAATCTCAAATGGGACCTGCTATGAAATTAGTTAAACCTGTATTAGAAGGAAAAATAGATAATTCTAAAATATCTAAAATAGTTAAGGAGTTATTATAATGTCTAATTCAGTAAGAATAGAATTAAAAAGAGAACACCAAGCAGTTGTTTTTGAAGGAAAAATAAAAGAAACTTGCGGCCCAATTGGATTTCAAGTATATGTTTGTACTAATGAAATATCTACATGGATAGGTACTTGTACAGATACAGAATCATTAGAAGAAATTGTTTCAGAAGAAGAACTAATAAATTCTATATATGAATCAGCTAGTGAATGTGAAATAGAAAATATAATGCCTATTTTAAAATTTAATAATTATAAATATGATTTCTTTGGAGAAACAAGAACTGCTATTATAGAAAAATAGGGGAGCTATTATGAATCAACAAGAATTTTTAAATCTATTAAAGAAATATGAGGAGGCTTACTATTCTGGTGAGCCTCTTGTATCTGATGAAGAATATGATGTTTTAAAAGAACAATATGTTTCTCAATATGGAGAATATGATTTTGTTCCATCTGAAGGTGATACAGGATTTAAAAGAGTTAAACACTTATATCCTCTTAAATCTTTAGATAAAGTACAATTATCAGATAAAGATAAATTAAGAAAAGAAATAACAAGATTATGGCCAATTGTTATAATGCCTAAATTTGATGGATTATCTATTGAGATACAACCAAATTTAAAATTCATTACTAGAGGAAATGGAGAAAAAGGAGATGATGTTACTGCTCAATGTATGCAGATAACTGATATAGATGAGCTTAAAGGATTAAAGTTTGAAAACAATGGTCCATTAAGAGCAGAGATAATAATGACTCATTCTGATTTTAATACTCTTAATGCAGAAAGAGAAACCGCTGGTTTAAAACTATATGATAACTGTAGAAATACCGCTGCTGGTATGTTAAGAAACTTAGACTTAAATAAAGTCAAAGGATTAACTGTAATGATATATGAAAACTTAGGCTCTACGAGTGCCCATTCATTAAGTATTCAAGCAATAGAATCTACTATAGGACAAGATGTATTAGATAGAACAGATAATATCAGAATAACTCCCGTATATAAGCCAGTAGACATAGACGCAGCTTTAAACTTCTTAGATAATCTAGAAAACTTTAGAAAGTTGATAGACTATGATATAGACGGTTGGGTAGTTAAATCTGATTTAGATAATTCACTTGAACATTTTGGAGGTTATACTGGACATCATCCTAAGAACGCATTTTCTGTTAAAGGAGAGGCAAAAGGAGCATGGACTAAAATAAACTCTATAACATGGCAAGTTGGTAAAGAGAATATAACACCTGTAGCAGAATTAGAGCCAGTTTATATAGATGGTTCTACAATATCAAGAGCTACATTACATAATGTTAGTTTCTTAAAAGCTATAGGTTTAAATGATATTATTATAAATGGAGGACGTACTTTAGTTAAAGTTGTAAAAGCTAATGACGTTATACCTAAAATAATAAAAGTAAAAAGAGAATACGATTCTGAAGAAGTTGCAATAGATACTGTACAAGCACCAACTAAATGTCCTATATGTGGAGGAGAAACAGCTATTAAAGATAGTGATTCTGACAGTGAAATACTTATCTGTACAAATGAAGATTGTTCTGCTAAGATACAAGCTAAAGCAGAATTAATGGCTAGTAGAGACGCATTAGATATAACTGGTTTATCTGAAGGTACAATAGCTAAAATATTAGATACTTATGAAGTTAATTCTCATGAAGAAATATTAAGTATAACAAAAGAACACTTATTGGCTTTAGATGGCTTTGCAGAAAAATCTGCTCAAAGTTTATATGATGCTATACAAAAAGCTATTAAAAAACAATCAATAGATAAAGTATTATATGCTTCCGCAATTCCCTTAATAGGGAAGAGTACTGCAAAAGATATATGTAAAGTGTATACAATAGAAGAATTAAGTAATATATTAGCTAAATCAGATACAGATGCTGTTAAAGATTTATGCAAAATAAAAGGTATAGGAAAAGAAACAGCCAATTCACTTGTTAAGCATAAGGATAAGTTTAGACTTATGTTCGTGGCTATCAATGAAGTAACGGATATAGCTGTCAAAGATAACAATCCTAATAAAGAACAATATTCTATATGTATAACTGGACAAAGAGAACCTTTTAAGACTATAATAGAATCAGCTGGACATAAAGTTACCAGTTCTGTATCTAAAAAGACTAAGGCATTAATAGCTGCTGATGGAGATTTAACTACATCTAAAGCTATTAAAGCAATAGAATTAAAGATACCTATTATAAAAACGGTAGAAGAATTAGAGGAGCTATTAAAGTAGCTCTTCTTCTATATACTTGAAAGGGGAGAAAAATATGCCGCCAGATTTATTAAATAATTTAGGTGATAGACTAAGAAATACAACCAATGACATGGTTGCAACTTTAAGATTTACAAATAACGATGGTGAAGAAGAAGAAATGGAATTAGGGCCAATAGAAAGAGTTGATATGTCGACTTCATCTTCTGGTTATACACTTAGTAGTGAAGAAGATGTATTCGGTTTTACTGGAACAGCTACTGGTATTTTATCTTCACAACCGCAAGCAAATAATGAGTTCTTTAATCTACAGAATCCGACATTAACAACTGTACCTTCTAGTATAGGAATTAGTAGGGGAACTATTTCATGGGACAATATAGATTCAATAAGTACAAGCCGAATAGAGTCTCTTACTAGAAGCTCAAATGATAGAATAGCTGACTTAATGGAAGACTATATACGTAATCGTAACCAAGAAGATAAGATATTTATAAATCATAATACGTGTCAACGTGAAATTGAATATAATTCAATAGATGATGTTATAGAATTTAGAGAATATCTAGACAATATAATAAAAGAACATTATCAAGGGAGATAATATGTGTAAAACCAAAGATAAGAATATAGCGTGTAGTTTAGATATACATATAACAAAACAAGGTTGGTTTAAATATAAAATAACAACAGTGTTTTATAATCAATATGGAGAAGATTATGCTCAAGGAGAAGAATCTGCTTTTACATTATCAGAAATAAAAGATACTATCGCAAATAATATATTTTGGGCAGTAAATAAAAGAAATATAAATAGAGATTGCATACATATAATCAATCATACAAATAAATATATAAAATATTAAAATTATTATTGACATATTTTTCTAATCATGTTAATATAATAATAACAAAGAGGCTCAGAGCAGGACTTCCTTCTAAATTATTTATATGATAGCGAGAAGATATAGTCCTCTCCATTTCCTCACTTGTTGAATTAAAAACGCTTAATAAATTATTTGTTGAGCGTTTTTAGTCCAACAAGACTGACAATTAAGGCTAAGAGTTATTCTTCCTTCTATAGAATGAAAAATTACAGTTCATCACTAAAGCATAAGTCCTAGAGACTACATGTGCTTTAGTGATGGATAAAAGAGATTTAGAATACTCAATTTCCTTAGAAACAACTTCATAAATAAAATGCTATCAGGCTAAGTTTGTTGGTGTAAGCAGAAATGCTTATAGAAGTCTTCCTTCTATGATTAATTCTTACAAACCACATACACGTATGTGGTTACAAATATATAGAGCCAGCTTTTGTAGCTGGGGCAAATCCAACATGTAGAATAAATAATTTCCTGACACAAAAGAGTTATGATATAACGGCTTATAAGTTTCTTCCTTCTTTTTCTTAAAAATTTTTGGGTGAACAAAATAGAAACTTAAATTTCTGTAGATACATAACTCTTTTTTATTTATGGCTATTAATAAAATAAATATGGGAGGCAATATTATGAGAGAATTACAAAGAGTTTATCTAGAGTTAGGAAAGAAAGTTATAATACCTACAACTAATAGGACTTCTTTAGAAGAAAAAGTTGCTATGAAATATCCAACTGCTTTTGCATTAAATATGCAATCATTAGGGTTTACGCCATCAGAAAAGCTATTAAATGCATTATCTAATTTGTCTTATGATGAATTTGTAGATGTAGCTGATGATATATATTCACAATTAGTTGAATTAGCAGGCTCTAGAGCTAATATGATACCAATGTATCCTGATTTCCCAGAAGTAATAATGTCGTTATCAGATGAACAACTATTTGTAGATGCTATAATACATTATTCCACTATGGGTGTATGGGAAGCAAGATTTCAAGAAAAGATAAGAATGAATACAGAGAGTTTATTAAAACTTAAAATAATTGAACTTGGCTCAGAAGAAGACTTAATGTCTTATATACCTGCACTAGCTAATAGTTCAGTATCTATGTCTGAATCACAAAAAGAGAACTTAAAGTTTTTATTATGCAATTATCTTCACAAATTAAATAAAGATATGTTTAGTATGAAAAACAAAGAGAATATGGCTTATGTAATACATACTATATTTAAATTAAATATATCATTAGGTATAGATATAGCAATAGATAATGTTAAAACTTCAACAGATGTTTTACGTTTAATAATGATATTTTGTAATGATGACTACTCTTTAGCCTCATATAAACATGATTTAAAAAGTTTAAAAAGAGCTGAAAGAAGATTCTTATTAGAATTATTGGATATGGTATGTAAATCTAATAAACAAGTTGTAGAAGACGCTTCTAAATATCAAGGCTTATGGGTTATAGTTGGTGAAATACTTCACCCAGGAGACTACGCTAAAAGATATAAAGCGGCTTATAAATTCTTTAATACAATAAGAAATGAAAAAGTAAGAAGTTGGTATTCTAAAGTAGAAAAAGCTTATGAATCTAAAGACTTAACAGCTGTTGTTAAGCTATTAAGCAAAAGACCAGGTGAATTTGCTAGAAGACTAGAAAGAACAATAAGATTTGCATTAAATAATAATGGTAATCCTATGGATGTTATAAGTGTATTTTCAGTTATAGCGGATAAAGTAGATTCTACTATACTATTACAAATGTCTCAATTCTTCTTAGATAAGTTTACTAGGCCTGTAAATGTTAGAACATTTATGCCAAAAGGTAATATAGCTAAAGTTTACGCTAAAGAAGATGATAGAGACCAAGTTAATGTTTTCTATTGGGCTCTTGCTTCTAATGTATGTATAAATGCATTAATCAAAAAGTTTAGTGAAAAAGAAAAGCTAGGTAAAGTTTATATAGACCCAGCTATTAAAGGATATGCTATACCTTTAAAACAAAGAAATGCATCTAAGCAGTTATATTCTATGGCTAGAGGTTCAAGAATAGCTTTACCAGAAGAGGCAACTGTCTTAAGAATGTATCAATACTGGAAGAATCCAGGACATACAGACTTAGATTTAACAGCTATTTTTGTAAATGAAAACTTTAATAAAGTTACAGAAGATGTATCTTATTGGAATTTAAGTAATAAAGAAATAGATTGTGTACATTCAGGAGATATAAGAAGTGCTCAAAATGGTGCAGCAGAATTTATAGATGTACCAGTTGAAAAGCTAAAAGAAAAAGGTATTAAATACGTAATTATGACTGTAAGCTCATATTCTTCTATACCATTCTGTAATCTAGAAGAATGTTTTGCAGGGATAATGGCATTAGAAGAAGTTAAACCAAATGAAAAGACATTTGACCCAGCTAAATCTATAGTTAGAAGCGATATAGCATCTGATGCTAGAATGTGTACACCATTTGTATATGATGTAGAGAAACATGAATTAGTATGGATAGATGCTGCTGTTACAGGAGATAGATATGATAGTCCTATAAATACTATAACTTATCATAACAACTTTATTAATGTTATCAGAGGTATGATGTATGCTTCATATCCTCAACTTATACATCTTATTGAACTTAATTGTTTAGCAAGAGATGCAGAAGTAGTTGACAAACTAGAGGATGCTGATGTAATATTTAGTTTAGAGGAAGGTATAACACCATTCTCTGTAGAGGAAATAAACTCTACGTTATTATAATAGTTGCATATATATAAACAGGGTTCCAATATGGGACCCTATTTTTTTAATCAAAACATAAAGGAAGATAATATGATAAACAAAGAAGATTTAGAAATAATAATAGAAGAGCTTAATGAGTCTGCTAAAAGTGCAGAAAACATGTATTGTGAATATAAAGATTCTGAATATACCTTAAAAGAAATATATGAAGACGGTTGGTCAGATGAAGGGAAATATAGTACTAACTTTTATGTATTTGCTTTAGAAAAAAATGAAGAAGATACAGGTATAAGACTAGGTCAATCTGTTAATAGATATGGAAGTTATTATAGTGACTATGAATGGGAATATGAATCAATTGCTTTAGTAGAAGAGAAAGAAGTTACTATAAAGAAATGGGTATATAGTAAGTAGGAGAAATTTATGCAAACATTAAAATTCTTAGGGAGAGGCTCAGCTTTTAATACAGCTGAAGGAAATACTTCTGCTTATCATATTATAGATAATACATTAATATTATTTGATTGTGGCGAGACTGTATTCCATACTTTAATAAAAAATAATAAATTATCTAATTTAATAAAAAAACATAATATAGAAGACATCTATGTTCATATAACACATTTACATTCTGACCACGTAAGCAGCTTATCTAGTTTAATATATTATTGTTATTTTGTATTAGGTATGAAAATTAAAGTACATTATCCTAACATAAAGAGATGTAAAAAAGGATATTCATCTACTTTAATTGATTTACTAACAATACATGGTCATAATAATGAGCAATATGAATTTAAAACTAATAGTAATAGATATGTGTTTAGTCATCCAGCACTTCATACTGATGGACTTAAAAGCTATAGCTATACAATCATATTAGATGAATTAGGATGTAGAAAAGCATTTTATTCAGGAGACTGTTGCGAATTACGTGTACCTACAATATTAAACATAAATAATGGTTTTTATGATGAAATATATCTAGAATGTGCTGTTAATAAGTCAAATGTCCATATGGATTTTGAATATCTAAATAGTGTTATAAAACCTGAAATAAGAGATAGGGTGTATTTAATGCATATAGATAATATGGATAAAGCTAAAGAATTAGCTGATAAATATAACTTTAAAATAGTAGAATTAGATAAATAAAACAACTATATATTAATTAATAGATAAAAAGATAATTAATATTAGGAGGAGATATATAAATGGCAAAACACATAATATATTCAAATGCAAGTAGAGAGGCATTAAAAGCTGGTGTTGACAAACTAGCAGATGCTGTTAAGGTAACAATAGGACCTAAAGGTCGTAACGTTATAATAAGAAAAGAAGTTGGAGCACCATTAATAACAAATGACGGTGTATCTATAGCAAAAGAAATAGAATTAGAAGACCCATTCGAAGATATGGGAGCACAATTAGTTAAAGAAGTTGCTACTAAGACTAATGATGTAGCTGGTGATGGTACTACAACTGCAACTATATTAACACAAGCTATGATGGCTAATGGTATAGAGGCATTAGAAAATGGAGCTAATCCTGTATTATTAAGAGCTGGTATGCAAAAAGCAGTAGACTATGCTGTTGAAAAATTAAAAGAACAAGCTAAGATAATAGATAATAATGAAGAGATAGCACAAGTTGCTACAATATCATCTGCTGACCCTAAAATAGGTGAATTAATAGCTGAGGCTATGGATGTTATAGGTAGAGACGGTACTATAGCATTAGAAGAATCTAAAACAATGGATACTACTTTAACAACTGCTGAAGGTATGCAAATAGATAGAGGATTTATATCTACTCATATGGCTACAGATACAGAGAAACTACAAAGTGAAATGACTAATCCATATGTATTAATAACAGATAGAAAGATAAATGTATTTGCTGAAATACTACCATTAATAGAGCAAATAATCCAATCTCAAAGACCGCTATTAATAATAGCAGAAGATGTAGAAGGAGAAACATTATCTACTTTAGTTGTTAATAAACTAAGAGGAGTTTTAGATGTAGCTGCTATAAAAGCACCTGGTTTTGGTAACAGAAGAAAAGCATTATTAGAAGACATAGCTATATTAACAGGAGCTACAGTTGTATCAGAAGAAATAGGACTATCTTTATCAGAAGTTAGATTAGAACATTTAGGAGCATGTACATCTGTTAAAATAACAAAAGATGATACGGTTATAGCTGGAGGTAATGGTTCTAAAGAATCAATAGCTGAAAGAGTTGAAACTATAAAAGCAGAATTAAATGATGCTAATACTTCTGGATATGATAAAGAAAAATTACAAGAAAGACTAGCTAAGTTAACTGGAGGAGTTGCTGTTATAAAAGTAGGAGCTGCTACAGAAATAGAAATGAAAGAAAAGAAACTTAGAATAGAAGATGCATTAAATGCTACAAAAGCTGCTGTAGAAGAAGGAATAGTAGCTGGAGGAGGAACTGCATTAGCTTCATTATCAGATGATGTAATAGCATTTGCTAAGACATTAGAAGATGAAGATGAAAAAGCAGGTGCTAAGTTAATAGGACAATCTTTAATAGCTCCATTAATACAAATAGCTTTTAATGCAGGAGTTGATGCAGTTAATGTATTACTAGAATCTGATAAATTAAGAGAAGAGTCTAATAATATGTCTATGGGATATGATGCCTTAAAAGGTAAATATGTTAATATGATAGATGAAGGTATAATAGACCCAGTTAAAGTTACTAGAAGTGCTTTACAAAACTCTGCATCAATAGTTGGTGTATTCTTAACTACTGAATGTGCAATAGTTTAATATAGATAAAATTAAGCCCCGATAATAAGGGGCTTTTTTAATATCATAAAAAAGGAGATATTATGGATTTATTAAAGTTAGAAGAAAAAATTAATTTTGCAAAACAAGAATTAGTAAACAGAATAGACTATATGATAACAAAAGAATTAAACTTTAAAAAAAATGCAATTTACTATTATAAATGTAATGGAAGTGGTTATTATTTTAAATTTAGAAAAATAGAAAGAGAACATATAATAGGAGAAATAATAACTAAAGGCGGCAAACCAAAAAATAATACATTTAGAATACATTGGTGTTACGCTAATCAAATACAACTAGTAAAAAATATATAAATTAGGAGATTTAATATGGAAGATAATAAATATGTTAAATTAACAGATGTACAAGAAGTTTTAGATTTAATAGAAACAAGGGACCAGTTTTATAGCTGGAGTGAATCATTTGAGAAATATGATAAAAAAGTTAAGGAAGCTATAATAGTTTTAGAAAACAAAGCTATTGTAATAGAATAATTTAAAATAACAATAATACACAACTAGGAGAAAGACAGTATGAATTGGAAGAAAGAAGGATATAAAATAGGACAAGAAGTATTTTTATTAAGAGTTTGTGCTTTTGGTACGGATACAGTTATGGATAAAGGCACAGTATCTCATGTTGGTACTAAGCTATTAAAAGTAGATTGTAGTCCTAAAATGCAATTAACATTTAGAGAAAGTAATCGTTGTAGTGGAGGTTTATATGGAGTTATGTATTATCTATATAAAACAAAAGAAGATTACATGAGAGAAGAAAAACAAGCAGAAATAAGAAAAGAATTAGAAAATAAAGTTAAGAAAGATATAGATAAATTAACTAATGAGCAATTAGAAATAATAACACAATGGATAGAAGGAGAAAAGAAAGATGACAAAGAAGGAGCAAAGAATTAAGAAACAAGCAGAAAAGTTACGAGCTAAGAAAGAAAGAGAATCCATTGTTAATAGCTATCTTGGAAAAATCCAAGATATTATTGACCAAGGATACTTAGACATGACTGAATCATTAGAAGAGTTTAATAAAGAATTAGAGCAAAGTACTGTTCAGTATATGAATATACAAACACAAATAAAAGGACTATTAAAAGAAGAAGTATTTGATGCTAATCAATTAGAAGATTTATTAAATAAGATATCAGAAATGGAAATAAGAAATAATGAATTTTATGAAACTATAACTTCAAGAGATATAAATTCAAATAAGCTATTAAAACACTTGCCAGGTATAGCACAAAAAGTTGCAGATGTTATACATCAATCTGATTTTAATTTATCTAATCATAAAAATAAGGTTTATATAGTATCAATGATAACTAATAGAAGTTTTGATGTATTTAGAAGTTATAATGCTTATATAGCAGATACAGCTTTAGAATCAAATGAATATATAGATATGTATATAGACACTAGAGAAAACTTCTTAGATTTTATACAAACATCTAAGGATGAATTAGAGCAAAGAATATCTAGATATGAAAAAGAACAACAAGCAGAAATAATTATAGAAGAAAATATAAAATATAATCAACGTTTAAGAGTTGACTATACGGAATTATGTGACTTCTTAAAGCATAAAGGATATGAATGTGATAGACAAGGTTCTACTACACATGCAGTATGGAAACATACAGAAACAGGTCATAGCGTTCCATTACCTAATAAATCAGGAACAATACCACAAGGAACTACTTCTAAAGTATTAAAGCAAATAGGAAGTAGCAGAAATGAATTAGCAAATTATTTATATGCTTAGGAGGTTTATATGATAACTAAAGAAATAACAGTGTTTGATACTCGTTCAATAGATGAAGGAGATGTCGTTTTTGTAAAAATAGATAATGAATATAGAAAAGCATTAATTGAAACAGCTAAAGAAAATTATTTAAGATTTGTGTATATAAATGATGCAGGAACTACAAATTCAAAAATGATACTTATTGATGAATATTTAAAAGATAAAACATTAATAAGACCTGCACATTGTTATATAAAATAACATTTAAGTTAATAGACAGAAAAATTGAAATAAATAAAAATAATTAAAATACTTAGGAGGTAATTGAAATGAATTTAAAGAACATAATAATATTAGGAGAATTAGACTATGTATTAGCAGCGAGCTTTGATGCTCCACAAAATAAAGCAAAGTGTTTAGCATATGATGCTAATTTATTGCCTATGGAAAGAAATGAAGATGGAGCTACTAATATAAACTGCTTATATGTATTAAATGAAATGTTAGAAAGCATAAAAGAAGTTAAAATGCAGAAGAATGGATTCTTACCAGAAACATCTTATATAGCTGTACCTAAGAAATTACATACACTTATATTAAAAGGAGCATATAAGAATTGGATAAAGAATGATGGTGTAGCTAAAACAGGTAAAGTATTTGATAAAAGAGAAATGCATGAATGGGCAAGATTCTCTACTTTATATGGAGATTTATTCTCTGATGTTACATTAAGAGATGCAACATATTATGAAATGTCTAGACCTAAACATGATATAGCTAATATGAATAAACATAAAGAAATAATAAAACATATGAAAGCTAACATAGAGGCTAATAAGCAACAACAATTAGAAAATATATTAGCATAATTTTACAATTTTTTATAAAAAAGTGAATAAGGATGAGATAATAGCATATATTAAGAAATAAGAAAGTTAACACTTTTGGAAATCTCATAGTATTAATAAAATAAATCTCGTCCTATTCTATCTTTGAGAGGCGTAAAAACCTCTCAAATATATTTATTAGGAGAGAATAAAAATAACGGGGTATAGCTCAGTTTGGCTAGAGCACATGCTTTGGGAGCATGGGGCCGCTGGTTCGAGTCCAGCTACTCCGACCAGAAGCTCTAAATATGTACATACATCTAGTACGCCAATACTAGATGTTATTCTTAGGGGATTCGCCAAGTTGGTAAGGCACTAGATTTTGATTCTAGCATTCGTTGGTTCGAGTCCAGCATCCCCTGCCATTAATTAAAAATAAAACTTTTTTAAAACGCATGATGTCCTATTTCACCGTAGGACGCACCTCTGGAGAGATGTCCGAGCGGCTTAAGGAGCTAGTCTTGAAAACTAGTGATGGGTAACACCACCGTGGGTTCGAATCCCACTCTCTCCGCCATTCAACTAATTTTATTTGTAATTTAACATTACAGAGCACACATAGGATGTTTAGCCGCATCCCTTCTTGCTTCTCTAGCTCAATTGGCAGAGCACTTGACTTGTAATCAAGAGGTTAAGGGTTCGATTCCCTTGGGAAGCTGGTCACATAAACAAGCCTCTACGTGGCGTGACTAGAAACGTATTTTATAATACGGCTAATTGTTTAAAAAAAGAGATGTACGCATAGTCGGGTATGTTCCGACTCATCTCAACATATTTTAAGTTGAGGTGATAATATGAAATACAAAGCTATTAAAGTTAACGGTAGAAAAATTGACGAACATAGATATATAATGGAACAATATCTAGGAAGGAAACTTCATAGAAATGAAATTGTGCATCACATAAATGGAGACAAACAAGATAATCGTATAGAAAATCTTGAATTAATGTCTAGGAGTGAACACTCAAGATTACATGTTTTTGCTAGTGGCAATAATGAAACTTTTAATATAAAAGAAATCAGGGAAAAAGCTATTAATGCAAGAAGAAAAACTAATGTTGGTAAAAAAGTTTATCAATATAATAAAAAAGGTGAATTAATTGAGATTCACGATAATGCTTGTAAAGCAAGTTTGAAAACAGGAGCTATGAGATGTCACATTAATAGCTGTTGTCTAGGAAAAAGAAAAACACATAAAGGCTTCATATGGAAATATGAAGAAGATGTGAAACAAGAATAATATGCTGGCGTGGCTCAACGGTAGAGCAGCTGACTTGTAATCAGCAGGTTGTAGGTTCGATTCCTATCGCCAGCTCCAATAAAATATGGAGAGTTGTCAGAGTGGTTTATTGTGCGTCCCTGCTAAGGACGTGGGTGTAACAGCCTCGAAGGTTCGAATCCTTCATTCTCCGCCATATATGGTCCAGTAAGTTCAACTGGTAGACTAGAGAACAGTGCTTAGGAACATTCGCTACGTGTAGGTTCGACTCCTACCTGGACCAGTTTTTCTATTTGTGTCATGGACAGACACAATCTTTTGGGGATATAGCTCAGATGGGAGAGCATCTGCCTTGCACGCAGAGGGTCAAGGGTTCGATTCCCTTTATCTCCACCATTAAACAAGGCGTAGCTATTAATTAAAGGACAATACATATTAATTTCGAGCAGATACACGCATTTAGTAGGTATTCCTATATAAGACCATTGCTACTACCATTGTAGTTTAATAGTGATAAGCGAACATATAGGTTGTCCAATTTAAAAGTTTTTTCATTTGTTAGTCCTTTCAGTCTCTTTTTGGAGACAATATGGTGACTTTGGTATAATGTCCATTTGCTTTCAAGCATCTAAGGCGGGAGAATACTTGCTTAGGTTTTACCGACAGCATGAGATATCGGTTCAAGTCCGATAAGTCACCTACTTATATAATAGGGGCAGATAGCGAAGTGGTTAAACGCAACAGACTGTAAATCTGTCAGCATCGTGCTTACGCTGGTTCGAATCCAGCTCTGCCCACCATATATAGGGGTGTAGCTCAATTGGTAGAGCAACGGTCTCCAAAACCGTGTGCCATAGGTTCGATTCCTATCACCCCTGCCAATTAAATACGGGAATATGGCTCAGTAGGTTAGAGCAACTGACTGTTAATCAGTAGGTCCTTGGTTCGAATCCAAGTATTCCCGCCAGTAATTAAAAATGAAAATTACCATAATAAAAGACGCATTAAGCGTCTTTTTTGTTATATTGTTATTGATTTAATAGTAATTTTTTCATATAATAAAAATAAGAATTATACATGTCGAGATAGCGTAATTGGTAGACGCACTTAGGGAGCTCTAATAACATGACTAAGACTTGTGTAGGTTCGAATCCTACTCTCGACACCACAATATGAAGGGTTCGTTTAATGGTAAGACTGCTGTTACGAAGACATAGGTTCAATTCCTATATACTCCGATAAGAGTATTAGCTTAAGGTAAAGCGTCCCCCAGGAGGGGAGCAATAGAGGTTCGATTCCTCTACCCTTATTGATTTAATAGTGTTTTTTATATAATAAAAATAAGAATTACATATGTCGAGATAGTTTAAGTAAAACAATTATTTAGATTGGTAACCTAAATAAAAGATATTGGTTCAAGTCCAATACTTGACATTAGCTAGATAATATAAAAAACAATTAGTAATAATATTTTTTATGTGTATTTATGATTATTATTAATGTTAACTAATAACCAAGGTAGAAGATATCGTGGCGTCTACGCACCGTCCTGCAAGAAGACAGGGTAGCGGTCAAAAGAGATGCAGGTTGAAGCCACGCCTGCTGGTTATAATTAAGAACATATGCTCGACGAGCTGTTCTAAAGTCCTAGGCATGTATTGTCTGAAAGGTAGATAAAGACAATGCTTATCGTGTTTTACAGGGAAGATACACTTAATGAAAACTGTCTACTTGAGCTGTATTCAAAAAGTCGACTAACGGATACAGCAACATGGAGTTACAGGTTGTAGGATTAGCGTCCGTATGAGTTCAAGTCTCATAAACTCCAAGTAAAAAAAACAATGTATTATTATATCTTTAATTTTTTAAAAACATCGCTTGAGGTACCGAGATGGGATATAAAATACAGTAGGTAAAATGCCATAATGTTATATGTTGTTCTGTTAATACAGGGCAGGGCTAATAGCCTGAAAGAAAAGAACATATAATTTCATCTATTTTTCTTGTTTTCTTGGAAGGCGTTTGTCGGAAGAGCCTTCATTAATAAAAACCGATGATACACAAAAACAAGACGTATGCCTACGATAGTGGTTCCTTGAAGGCGTCATGAACCTTCATGCTTATAATCTATAGAAGTATGTGAAGAAAGAAGTCAGCTTAAAGTGGTTATAATCCACCTCTTCGGAGAACATAATAGCGACATTCCATATTCGTAGTATTCATTATACTACTAAGAACTTATATGGACTATAGATAAATTTAAAGCTATTAAAAGATATAGACATGACTTAAGTGTGTAGTCGATATGGGTTAATGTAGGTTCGATTCCTACTATCTTTAATAGCAACTGGTGATTTCGAATAAATCCAGGTGTGTGCGTTACTCATGCATAGTCTAGACTCATGGTGCTGCTAGACGGGCAGGTGATAAGGGATAACACTATATAGAGTGCAAGTCTTCCACGGCTTTTGATGCCGTGCAGATTTGTTACCGCTATTATTACTACCTGTAGTAAATGATAGGACACCCAGTAACTAACCTATGTCGTAGCGGATATAGGTGAACTTTTATAAAACGACGTTATAATGTGAACAAGAACTTTGTTTGTATAGCCAAGTGCCACAAATATATGAGCTTAACAGCTTCTTTTTTCATATAATATAATCAAATATTTTAAAGCGAGGTTATAATATATGGAAATGGATTTCAAATGTGTATTTTGTGGAGAATTAGAAGTTAGTGTATATAAACAAGGAGATAATGTAAAATATCATTGTTATGAATGTGGCAGAAAATATAATCAAGACATACTTAATGAATATAAAGAAATGACAGTATGGCAAAGAGTTGTATTTAGAATGACACATAACTTAAAAGAATAATACAGAGCTGCATGGTAGCAAGTTTAAAGAATTATAAATCTATCAAACTAAGGGTTCAAATCCCTTAAGCTCTACCCCATACATATATATAGAGAAAGGAATTGATAATATGACTGGATTATATGGTTTAGTTAAATTAGAGGATATTGATATAGCAGAAAACAAAGCATTATTAGAAATGATAAATGCAAGAAATAATAATTTACAATTAGAATTTTGCATACAATTATATAATATAGTAGATTTATTTAAGTATTATATAAGTAAGAATTCAGAACACATAACAGATATTGACTCTTATGATTGTATAGACATAGAAATAATTAAGGACAGAGAAAATTTATTATTCACATTAAATGCATCAGATGATGATGAAGACATTTCTGATATAAAGTTCTTAGAAAAAGAACTAAAAAGACTTTTTGGGATTTCTTTATTAAATTGTAAAATAGAAAATGTACTTAATGTACTATTAACAGATTGCAAATCGTACTCTATTGAAGGTGACATATTAAAACTAAATATATACTATGAAAATTTTAAAGAAACATGGATAGGCGAATTTTTAAATAGTCAAAATAAATAGAGTCGAATGAGGCTCTTTTTTATTTATATAATATAATTTAGGAGGATATTATGCTAAATAGATTATTAACATAGTTAATATTTGATTATCCTTCAGATAGTGCTAATTTCAGATGGACTATAAAAATGATAGCTATTAAGCTTAAATTATATAAACCAAATGAATATGAACTAGCATGTATAAGACATAATAAAAAAATAAAACAAAAGAAATAGGGAGGAACTATACTATGAAAAAGTGTAACTTATGTAATTCAGAAAATTTAATGAAATCATCAAAAGAATCAAGATTAGTGCCTGGTGCTAATTATGTAGCTTGTAAATCTTGTGGAAATGTAATGATGTTATCTAATGACGTTTTAATACCAACTCCACAACAAAATAATGCAATGGTTAAAACTATGATAGAAGATGCAGCTAATGCTTTCTCTGAAAATGGATTACTTATGGGAGTATCATTAACAGGAAGAAACTTTGAAAATGATGTACAACCTACTACAGTTCAAAATCTAGTACAAGACTACGTAAATAACTATATAGATTCAATGGAAGAATTAAAAGAAGATACGTATTGTTGTGATGATTGTGATTTTGAAGATGATTCATATGATTGTTGCGATGATTGTGACTGTTGTGATTGTGATGACTTTATAGATTTTGATGATGAAGATGAAGAAGAAAATTATGAATATTTAAAAAAAATACCTATAACAAATCTAGATAAAGAAATGTCTATAACAAATCTAGATAAAGAAATATCTTTAAAAACTGCATCTACTTTAAATAAAGAGGGCAAAGACTACTTGCTAATAAAACCATCAGGAGAAAAAATAGTATTTAAAAATTGTTCTAAAGAATTTTTATTAAATATAATAAATGATATGAAAGTTCAAGTAGAGGTATTTGAATTAAATGAAATAAAACTTAAGCAAGAAGTTAAATATAGCTTCTAATAAGCAATTGGGAGGATATTATGATATCAAAAAAGGTAGCAGAAGAATTACTTAAACAAGTTAATAGGGAATTCTTATCTGAAAGACTATATATAGCTATGGAGTATTATTTTAAAAGCTTAGATTTAAATGGTTATGCTAGACTGTTTAATGATTACGCTTTAGAGGAAAGAAATCATGCATATAAAATGCTAGAATTCTTAGATGAACATAATTGTTCTACTACAATATCAGGAATAGAAGATGTATTAACATCATACACTAGTCCTAAAGATGTTTTTGAAAAAGCTTATGCTCACGAAATACAAGTTACTAAATGGATAACTGATATATACAAATTAGCTATTAAAGAAGGAGATATAGCATCTCAACAATTCTTAGACTGGTATATAGAAGAACAACGTGAAGAAGAAGATAAAATGCTTGAACGTCTTAATAGACTTAAATTAGCAGGAGACAATATGGCCGCAATCTTATTCTTAGAAAAAGAAGACGGTAAATAATTTTTTAACTCTAGTTCATTCTAGAGTTTTTTATTTTTAATTTTTTAACTTCCAACATTTTCCCATCTATGTTATAATATGGATATACATATAATATAAACAGAAAAATTCAAATATACGGGGGAAATAAAATGATAAATAAAATAAAATATAGTTATATACCAAAAAATAATACCTTAGATGCGATATTATCCTCTCTAGCTTATGCTGTAAAAGCTACAGGGACATATGAATATAAATTAATAGATAATTCATCTTCTGGAATAAGAATATATCCAGAAGAAATAAAACATAAAGTAATGAGATGTAGTTCTAATGAATTAGTAGATACTATAAATAATTTAGTTGATGAAGATATAGATTTAGAAGTTATACTTGTAAATGGATTTGATATATCTTTAGATGAACTAAAAGAAAAATATTGCGATATAGTTAAATATAATGATATATTATTATGTGTTAATAACATAAAAGAATTAGAGAATAAAGACAATAACATATCTATAGTAATTGACCCAGATATCTCTGAATTAGACGGAGAAGAATGGGAAGAAACAAAACAAGAAATTTTAGATAATCTAAAAGATGTTCAAGAATTAAATGACGCAAAGAAAAACATATTTGATTCTAAAAATAATGACAGTATGAAAAGCTTATTACAGATTTTTGGTTTAAATTCTTTATATGATAAAGATGAAAGAGAACAATTATTATCTAAAATAGATGAAATAGATATAAAAGAACAATACTCTCATTCTACACAAGAAACGGAATTGATTATATCTTCTACAACATCTGGAGAAATAATGATAGATTGTGATGATGAATATGTTACAATACCTAAAGACCAGATAGAATTCTTAATAGAAACTTTAGGAAAGTTGGTAAAATAATATGTTTAGATTTCTTTATTATAAAGGATATATAGAAATATTAGATACTGATATGCTATTAGAACTTAAGAAAGATATAAACAAAGACTACAAGCAAGGGAAATTAGAGCCACATCAATTTCAATACCTTGAAGAAAAACTACAGTTAAAACTTAATAACAATAAAATAATATGTATATAGACAGCTTTAATAGCTGTCTTTTTATTAGGAGGATATATGGCTAAAATAGATGTAACTAATTATTTAGAAGGCAAATATAATAAATTATCTTCTGTAACAAATAAACTTGAAAAGAAACCTCACCTTGCTACCATATTAGTAGGTAATAGAAAAGACTCAGAAGTTTATGTAAGAAATAAAGAAAAGTCTATAGAAAAAGCAGGTATGACATCAGAAACAATAAAAATACCTGATGGTTTCAGCTTACAAACAATAGAAGATAAAATAATTCAATTAAATCAAGATGATAATGTTAATGGAATCTTGTTACAATTACCTTTAAATAGAGAATTCTATAGCAAAGAAGATGAAGATAGATTAATATCTTTAATAGATTCATCTAAAGATGTAGACGGATTAACACCTACTAATCAAGCTAAATTATTTATGGGAGAAAATCAAAATAAGTTTTTAACTCCTTGTACACCTACAGGAATAGTTCAGCTATTAAAAGAACAATTTAATAACTCTCTTAAAGGGTTAAATGCTACTGTTATAGGTAGAAGTCAATTACTAGGTAATTCATTAGCTCAAATGCTTATGAGAGAAGATGCTAATGTAACTATGCTTCATTCTAAATCAGGATGGGTAATGTATGATTACTTAACAGCTAATTCAGTGGATATATTATGTCTATGTGCTGGTTCAGCTAATCTTGTACATGCATCTGATTTAGATACAGAACACAGCTATACTATAATAGATGCTGCTATAAATGTAGGAGAAGATGGAAAGCTTAGAGGAGATTTCTGTAAAGAAGACTATAAAGCATTAGAAGAATGGCCTTTAGATGAAGGCTATACAGTAGACTATACCTCAGTTCCTGGAGGAGTTGGACCAATAACTACTTATACTCTTGCTTATAACTTATATAAAGCTTATTGCTTACAGAATAAGATAATATTAGAGAACATATAATAAAGATAAGTTTATCATTTTTTATATCTCACACAGAGGCTTTAATAGCCTCTATTTTTTATTTCCAATAAAATTAAGTATTGACAAAATAACCCAATTGCTATTAATATAAGAATATAGATAAAAACATTTTATATTAAAATTAATTGGGGGAAAAGCAATACATGAAAGAAAAGTTATTACAATTAGAATTAGATGCATTAACTAATGAGGAACTAGTTAAATGTGTACAACTAACAAATGAGGACTGTTATTGGAAAGAGATAGAGAAACGTACACAAAAAGTATATAGTTATGCGTTAAGAGAATATGTACATGCATATTATAAAGAGACAATGAGGGAAGACATATTAAGTATATTAAAATTAGGCTGGGTAAAAGCCGTTAAAACATATAATGAAGAGAAAGCTACAGCAGACTTTATAGCATATTGTACTTTTATAATGCAACAAAATTATATAATGTTTGCTAGAAGAATAAATGAACATAAAGTTGGTACATCTGTAAGAGATGAGGTAATGTCATCAGTAACAGTTGATGGATATGATAATACTGATAAAATGACACAAGGATGTATGGAAAACATAATGAAATATGAAGTTGAAGATTTTGAACAAATAGAAACAAAAGACTTCATAAGAGATATGCTAGAAAGACTTAGAGAGCATGATAAACTACAGTACATAATAATAAAAAGACATTGTATAGAAGGTGTTACTCAAAAAGAGTTAGGTGAGATATTAGAAATGTCTCAATCAGCCATATCTAGAAACATAAAGAAAGGCTTAGCATTCTTAAGAAAAGAGATGCAAAGTGAATTAGACTAAAAGGAGATAAATAAAAAAGTGATAAAAAACATATTTGATATAAAAGATGAAATATGGTTATTTTTCTTTCCTATATTATCATTTTATATAATAGGAAATTCATCTAAAACAATAGTTATAAATAATTTAATGGGCATAATATCATTTACTATTAATTGGTTCTTCTGTTCAGTAGGATTATATGTAATAGTTAGAGCATTAGCAACATTATCAATATATATACATAATTTATTAGATAAAAAGAGGAACTAATTATTTAGTTCTTTTTTTTATTTAATAAGTAAGGTATACTTGTTAGATAGATAAAGATATAGAATATTTAATATAATCAGGAGGAGATTTGATATGAAATTAGAAATACCAAGAAATGCAATAGTACCTCAAGTTATAGAGGTTGAAGATGGTAAAACAAGTACGTTTGACCCATTTTCAGGTTTATTAAAAGATAGAGTAATAGTTGTAGAAAGTGAAGTTAATACTGCAATGGCGTCATCAGTAGTAGCACAGTTACTATTATTAGAAAAACAAGACCCAAATGCAGAGATAACTATGTATATAAATTCACCAGGAGGTTCTGTAATGGATGGGTTAGCTATAGCTGACACTATGGAATTTATATCATGTGATGTAAGAACTGTAGGTTTAGGAATGCAAGCTTCAATGGGTTCATTCTTATTAGCATCTGGAACTCCAGGTAAAAGACATATGTTAAGACGTTCTCAAATAATGATACATAGATTATCTTCAGGAGTGAAAGGAGATTATCACTCTATGGAGTCTAATTGGAAACATGTAGAATCATTACATCAAATGCTTATAGAAGAATATGCAAGAATGTCACAAGGAAAAAGAACAGCAGAACAATTCGAAGAATTAATGAGATATGACAACTGGTTAACAGCAGAACAAGCTATAGAATACGGAATCATAGATTCTGTTATAGAAAGCAGAAAAGGAATCTCAAATGAATAGAATATTATTAATAACTAAAAATGACTTTGAAGGTATAGCATCAGCTATACTTTTAAAGTATATACATGGGGATAATATAGATACACAATTTTATAGTTATAAAACACCAGTTAGTCAATATCAAGAAGATGCAGCTAAATATGAAATGGTCATCGCTGTTGGACTTAAAAATGCATCTTATTTAAATATGAATTCAGAATTGTTAGTATGTAATTGTTTTGAAAATTTATATATAAAGTGTAATGAAATGTATCCAGAAGATTTTAATAATCATTCTTTAGATATATTTAAAGAAAATGTAACTGCCTATATAGATTGGTCTTGGGCAGAAAAAAGATTATACTTTGGTAAGAATATAGATGAACTTTCTAAATATCTAGGTAAACAAGAAATAATAGATAAAATAGCAGAAAGAATATCTTTAAAAGAAGAAATAGTTACAGAAACAGAAAAAGAAATGCTTATCTTTGCTAAAAAGATAATGACTAATAACATACAAAACAAAAGATATGAAATAGTTGAATTAGGTAGCAAAAAGTTTGCAGTTACCTATGGAGAAATGTATGAAATAGAATTAGCTAATCATATATTAGCTCAAGAAAGAGATATAGATGCTGTAGTTATATTTAATATGACTACTAAAATAGCTAGAATAAAAACAGCTAGAGGAGTATCTATGGAAAGAGCCATACAAGATGCTGGAGGTTTAACTAACAGCAATGGAGGAACTATAAAATTCGGTACAACATTTGATAGAACTATATTCATGTCTATATTAAATAAATTATAAAATGAATTGATAAAATAAAGGAAGGAAATTGATATATGTCAGAAAAAGTACAATGCTCATTTTGTAGCAAAAAAATAGATAAAAAGAAAGTAGCATCAGAGGAGGAGTTAGTATTCTTAGGGACAGACCCCAGTACGGTTATATGTGAGAAATGTGTTAAAGCTTGTCTTGAATTAATGAATGATTCATCTAAAAAGAATGAAGCTGTTAAACAAGACTTAAATGAAGTAACACCTAAGAAAATAAAATCTCAATTAGATGAATGGATAATAGGACAAGAAGACGCTAAGAAAACATTAGCTATAGCTTTATATAATCATTATAAAAGATTAAATCAATCAGAAGAAGATTTAATGATAGAAAAGTCTAACGTATTATTAGTTGGTTCTACTGGTTCAGGTAAAACAGCTTCTGTAAAAGCTTTATCAAAAGCAATGGATTTACCATTAGTTATAGAAGATGTTACTTCTATATCATCTACAGGATACGTTGGTAGAGATACAGAAGATATACTAAAGAATTTATTAGCAGCTGCTGATAATGATTTAGAAAAAGCTCAAAAAGGGATAGTACTTCTTGACGAAGGTGATAAGTTAAAAAGAGAGAAAAACGGGAATGGAGCTAGAGATGTTAAAGGTGAAGGAGTTCAACAAAGTTTACTTAAAATAGTTGAAGGAGGAATCTTTGATATAAAAACTAAAACAGGTACTATAAAGTTTGATACTACTAATGTATTGTTTATATTATCTGGAGCTTTTGAAGGTATAGAAAAAGTTATAGAGAAAAGACTTAAATCTAATGATAAATCTTCGTCTGTAGGATTTACTGGTAAAGTAGACACAAGAAAAGATTCTCAAAAGTATAATGAATTAATAATACAAGTTAAACACGAGGATTTAAAAAACTTTGGTATGATGCCAGAATTGTTAGGTAGATTCCCAATCGTAACTGCTTTACAAGAATTATCTGAAGAGGCTTTAGTTGAAATACTAACTAAACCAAATAATGCAATAATAAAGCAATTCCAAAAGAGTTTTGAAATGGATAATGTAGAGTTATCATTCTCAGAAGAAGCTTTATTTAAAATAGCTAAAGAGGCTAAAACAAGAAAAATAGGTGCAAGAGCATTACGTTCTATAGTAGAAGATATATTAAAAGAGCCAATGTTCGAAGCTCCAGGAGAGAAAACAATAAGTGCAATTGTTGTAGATAAAAATTTAAAAGTAAATTATATATCTAATACAACTGAAGAAGAATTAGAAATACAAGAATAATTAGGAGGATATTGAAAAATGATAAACACAATAAATGAACAAATAGCTTTAGTATTAGAAGATTTAGAATTAATGACAGACCCATATCAAAGAGGTATGGTTAGAACACAATTAATAGGAGCTTTATCTAACATGAACTTAACAGCTTCTTTTGATTCAAATTCATTACCAACAGGTAAAGACGCTATTAAAAATGACGTAGTTAAAGAACCTGTTTCAGTTGATATAGAACAAGACCCAATACAAGCTGATGCTCCAATAACTTTTGAAGAGCCAGCTCCTGTTAAAGAAGAAAAACCTAAGAAAACTTCTAAAAAGAAAGCAGAACCAGTTGAGGTTGATGTAGACCCTAATACAGAAGAAGAAGTTACTGCTGAACCAATAATAGTTCAAGTAGAAGATGAAGAAGGTAATGTTATAGATTTAGATATAACAGAGGCTTGGAATGCAGTTGCACCTTCTATGCAAGAAGCTGGTGTTGAAGAAGAAGTTATATTAGGATTAGCTCAGAACTTAACAGCTTATAACTTAATGCCAATATACGCTACATTTACTAATTTAACAGATAGTGAAGATAAAATGATGTTAAGTTATTACATGCAACAAGTAGGAATAGAAGATATAAATGCTTTTATATCTGATTTATCTGATGGACAATTCAATGATATATATGAATTCGCTAACAATGATAACTTAGAATACATAGTTACATCTATAGGTGAAGCTATGAGTGATGAAGAACAGTAAACTTAAATAAACTTACTAAATTTTTCTAATTTTATATGTGATAAAACATAAAGTAATAGTAATATGTAGGTGAGGAAGCAATATGCAAAGGTCGCCTCATGAAATATAGGATAAGCCCCCAGAGAGTGGGGCTTCTTTTTTTTGCAATAAATTGAAATAAATGATAAAATAAAGTTAATTAGGTATGCCGTAAGGCAATAAGGAGGATATTTAAAATGCAAATATTTATAGGAAGAATATTAAGTGAACCAAATTTCAGAGCTGCTGAAGGAGAAAAGAAAGCTTTTGTTAGTTTTTCATTAGCAGTAAATACAAGAAAAGAAGAGGACGGTACATATAAGTCTGATTTTATAAGATGTAAAGCATTCGGATACGCTGCTGAAAGAATATCTGAAACATGGTCTAAAGAGGAAGATGTAGTTCTAGAAGGAAACTTAGTAATGGGTAATGACTACACTAATAATGAAGGTGAAATAGTGCCAGGTAGTTGGGAAGTATTAGTTCAAAAGAAACATGAATACAATACATTAAATATAACTTCTCAAGGAGATAGATTAGTAAGAGGTAGAATAGCTAACTTCTCTAATGCTATGAGATACTTTGCTGGTTCTGGAGAAAAGAAATCTTTAATGTACTTAACAGTAGGAGTATCTAAAGGATATAAGAAAGAAGGTTCTGAATACTATGAAGAACAATTAGTTAAATTAGTATTATTCGGAACAGCTGCTGATGCTGTTAATGAAAACTACTCTAATGGAGATTTCATAACTGTACAAGGTAGAGCTCAAGCTGGTAAGGATTACGAAAAAGACGGTGAAATAATAGATGGAGGAGAAGAAATCCTAGTAAATAAATTATTTGGATTTGCACCTGCTGGAAAAACTGCTTCAACAGGAGCTAAGAAATCTACAGGAAGTGCTGCACCTAAGAAAGCTGCACCATCATTTGCACCTGCTAAAGCACCAGGAGTTGCACCAAAAGCACCAACTGCTGGAGGACCTAAAAAATTAGGAAGTCTTAAGAAATTAGGTAAATAATCTGAAATAATAATACCTCTGTATAATATATTAAATATATAGAAATTATACGGAGGTATTTTTATATGATAAACGATAAAGATAGAAAGATAGACCAATTTATAGAAGACGGTATCAAAGAAATTGATAACGCAATTAAAGCTGAAGATGATATAAGAGACCAAGCTGAATATATAGCAAGAATGTTAGCACTTAACCCAGTAGTCAAAGTAAACATAATGGATAATACTTATGTGTTAACAATGAAAATGTTCAAACTACACAATGGACAACAAGTTATTATATTAATAGCTGAAGACACAATGAAAAAACAAATCTATGGTAACAAATATTATCCTGCACAATTAACAGCAGAGTATAATGACGAATTTACTATAGAGGAAAATTGTCAAACTCTTGTATCAGCATTTATAGGTAAAGTAACAGGTAACTTCAAAATAGAAACTTTAGAAGACGAAGGAACTGTTAAAGTAGCTAGAGAAGTTGACATGAAAAAATAATTAATATAAAATATTAAGAGAGCTTTTAATAGCTCTTTTTTTATTTATATAGGAGGAAAATTTATGACGAAGAAGAATATTGCTAATGAAGTAGAAATTACGACTCTTTCAGATGTTGAACACGTTAGACAAAGAAGAGGTATGTACTTACCTAATATGAACTATTGTGCTTATGAAATAGTAGATAATGCTGTAGATGAATTTATGGCTGGATACTGTAAAAATATATGGTTACAAATAGAATCTAATAAGGTTATGAGAGTACAAGATGATGGTAGAGGAGTACCTTTAACACCGTCTAAAGATGACCCTAGTAAATCTATGGCAGAAGTTGCTTTAGGACAATTAAAGTCTGGAGGTAAATTTAATGCTAAAGGTTCTATGCTAGAACAAGGTATAAAAACAGGAGGATTGACTTACAAGTTTAGTCCTCGTTAAACTTCTCTAATTGCTGGGAGGCTAAGTCAAAAGATATGCTAATCAGCAGCTAAGCTTTATTAATAAATATAAAACCGAATTGAAATAAAATATGAAATATATAAAATCAAGAGACAGTTATACAAGTACAACATTGAGCGGAAGAAACGTAAGTTATTCTGTATCAAGATATGGTAAATATGCAAAAGAACTGGCTTTAAAAGCAGAAGAAAGTTTAGATAAACCATTATGCTTAATAGAAGAACTAGAAGATAAAGCAATAATTAAATTATTTTCTGCTACACATGGCTACCATGATGTTTATATTGATTTAGAAGATGTGGAATTATGTAAAAATTATGTATGGAGCATAATGCCTAAAGGGAATGGATATTATGTTTGTAGCAATACAAAACAATATATTCATAGATTAATTTTAGGAGTTACTGATAAAAACATTATAATAGACCATATTGACAGAAATCCAAAAAATAACATGAAAGAAAACTTAAGAATAACTAATCATTCTGGAAATAAAAGAAACTTACCAATTAAATCTAATAATACAAGTGGAATACCAGGAATCAGATATGACGAAAAAAGAAACAGATGGTGCATGGAAATAAGAGATGAAAATGGTAAAAAAGTTAGGAAAAACTTTGGATGTAAAAAATATGGTGAACAAAAAGCAAAACAATTAGCAATTGATGCAAGATTGTATTATGAAAGGCAATTCGGATATATTAATAATGAAAGTTCAACGACTAGAGAAAACACTTCTATTGGAGAAAAACCATAGAAGGAAGTGAGTATCGTACACTCAAGTGAGTGGAAATGGGAAGATATCTCTTCGAGCTAATGTTGGAGAGATATATGATATAGTCTGGTTCTCATGGAAACATGAGCGGTTATTAAATTAACGGTATAAGAGTAACGTCTTATATGAAGAAAAACGTAAACGGTACAGGAGCATCAGCTGTCAACTTTACTTGTGACCAATTTGTTGCTACTATAACTAAAGAAGGTACTCAATATCAATTAGGTTGGGAAAAAGGATTACTGACTCAAGAGCTTGTTGAAATAGGAGAAGCTGAAGAGGATGAAATACAACATGGTACATTAATTGAATTAATTCCAGATATGAGTATATGGGTTGATGATGATTATGATATACCAGCAATAGTAAAGAGAATGGAACAATTAACATTCTTAAATCCTGGCTTATCTATACATGTTGATATAGATTATAATGGGAAACAAATACAAACTACATTCTGTAATCCTGATGGATTAACAGCTTATATACAAAAACTTTCTGAAAAGAAAGAAACTATAGTAGAACCAATTCATACTACTTTTGAAGTAGAAAACGATAAATTCGGTAAAATAGATGTAGACATAGCTTTAGGTTATAATACTACTTATTCAGAAGAAATGTATATGTTTACTAATAATGTTCCTAACCCATTAGGAGGACATCACGCTACTGGATTTAAAGAAGGTCTATATAGAGCTATTAATAGCTACTATGAAAATACAACTAAAGGTAAATTAGTATCTTTAGTGCAAGATGATGTTAGAGAAGGTTTAGTTTCTGTAATATCAGTTAAAGTTGCTAACCCTGTTTTTGATGGACAAGGTAAAGCTAAACTTAATATGCCTGGTATAAGAGCGGTTGTAAGAGAAGCTATTGTAGAAATGATAGAAGAATTCTTAGATAAGAATCCTGAAACAGCTAAATTAATAGTAGCTAAAGCTATACAAGCTCAACAAACTAGAGAGGCAGTTAGAAAAACAAGAGAGGCAGAAAGAGGAGCTAAAAAGTTATTTGGAGGAATACCAGATAAATTAACTACTTGTTCTTCTAAGAATGCAGAAGAATGTGAAATCTGGTTAGCAGAAGGAGATTCAGCAGGAGGTTCTTGTAAGAAAGCAAGAGATGCTAAAACTCAAGCAATATTGCCTGTATTCGGTAAGATAAATAATGTTGAAGATTCTAAGTTATCAGATATATTAAAATCACCTAAACTAGAAGATGTTATAAAAGCATTAGGTACTGGTATAGGAGAAGATTTTAATTTAGATAATTTAAAATATCATAAAATAATAATAGCTGCGGATGCGGATGATGACGGATTACACATACAAACTTTATGGATAACATTCTTCTATAGATTCATGAGACCTATTATAGAAAATGGACATTTATATATATCTTGTCCACCTTTATTCAAAGTTTATAAAAACAAAAAAGAATATAGATACTGTTATACAGTAGATGAAAAGGACCAAGCATTAGCTGAAATGGGTGAAAGATGTCAAGTTACTAGATACAAAGGGTTAGAGATTCCGAGCCCTTACAACCTTTTCCACTTATCAGTGGGGTAGTTCATCAGAACTGCTAACGAGGGATGCTGGAGCCATTTACATTAATTGTAAAAAGGTATTGCAAGTCTCGTGGGAAAATGCTACAATTTATTTAACAAAGTAAGGTCTAGGAGGAATGGAATGTTAAATAAATGTGGAATTTACAAAATAACAAATATAATAAACAACAAGGCTTATATAGGTTGTAGTTCAAATATCAATAAAAGATGGAATAGTCATAAACAAAGATATAATGATTCTACTAATAAAGAATATGAAAAAGAATTATATGTTGCAATAAGACAATATGGAATAAATAACTTTAAAATAGAAGTTCTTGAAGAATGTAAAGAAGAAGATTTATTTAAAAGAGAGTCTTATTATATTGAAACATTAAACACTATTGCTGAAGGATACAATGGGTATGGTTTAGAAAAACATCATAATTCTAAATTAACTATTTTAGAAGTAGAAAATATAAGAACTAGATATAATAATCTAGAAAGGAAACAAGATGTTTATGATGATTATTCTCATATTATAAATAAGACTGGTTTCCATAAAATATGGAACGGTTACACTTGGAAGAGTGTAATGCCAGAAGTTTATACTAAAGAGAATAAAGAATTTCATAAAAATAATACTGCTAATAGAGGAGAGAAAAATGGAACTTCTGCTATTAAAGATGAAGATGTTATTGATATAAGAACTAAAAAGAAAAATGGAGAAAAGAAATCCGTAGTTTATGAAAACTATAAAGATAGACTTACTCTTAAAAGCTTTGAAAATATTTGGTACAATTGTAATTGGAAACATATTGTAGTATAAACCTGTATCGACTATTGCCGTTGTTGGCAAGTAGAATTACTATTGATACGTAATTCGAAATGGGTTGCACGTTGAAGGCAGTTAGTTATCAGCCTGAGTGAAGAAATAGTCAGTACCGATGGAAACATTGGAATTATACGTAGGAGAAATGGAAGCTATAGACTTAAGAGACTCTACTATGAATAAAGACTCAAGAGTACTTATACAAGTTAGTATAGACGATATAGAATATGATGAAACTATAATAACTACTTGTATGGGAGATAATGTAGCTTTAAGAAAAGAAATGATATTAGAAGAAGACATGGGTGAATTAATATAAGAGAGGGCAACCTCTCTTTAAGAAAATATAAGGAGATTGGATATGACAGATAATTTAACAAACAATAGAGTGTCAGTATTAAAAGCTTTAGTTGGTTCTCACAACTACAACTTAAATACTCCTGAGTCAGATAAAGACTATAAACTGTTTGTTTTACCTACTTATGATGATTTATACGAAAGAAAAGATTATTCTGTTAGTGTAGAATCATCAGAAGAAGATATCGTTGTATATGATATAAGAAAATTAAGTAGTTTATTTTTTAAAGCTAATGTAAATTATATAGAGGTATTATACTCTAAAGAGTTAGAGATATTATTGCCTAAAGAACATCCTAATTATAATGATGTTAAAGCAATAATAGATAGAAGAGAAGAAATATGTAAGATGAATATGCCTTACTTATTCTATGCTTGTAAAGGAATGTATTTTAATAAGAGAAAGATGATGTCTAACAATGGAAAAGACCATGTTGAATCTTTAGGATATGCTCCAAAACATGCAATGGGGGCTTATAGAATAATGGACTTCTTAGTTAGATATAAACATTTTATAGAGATGAATATGGAGCATCCCTTCCATTTAGCTATAAATTATTTTGAAGATAAAGACAAAGAAGAGCTATTAAATATAAGAAGAGGTATATATTCATTAGACCAAATTGATGCTATCTTAGAAGCTAAATATAAAAGAACATTAGCAGCTTGTGAAGAATATTATTCAACACAAAAGCCAAATGAGGAACTGTTGGAATGGGTAATAGAAAAACTTAAGAAAATAGTAAAAGACAATATATAAAACAGGAGGATATTGATAATGGCAGAAAGAATAATTACGAGAAGTATCGCAGATGTAATGAGACCAAGATACAAAAGATATGCTCACTCTGTTATAGGAGATAGAGCTTTACCAGATATAAGAAGTGGTTTAAAACCAGTTCAAGCTAGAAGTTTATACTCAATGAATGAGATGGGTTTAAAAGCTAATTCAAAACCTAAGAAATCGGCAAGAGTTGTCGGAGATGTGTTAGGTAAGTATCATCCACATGGTGACCAAGCTTGTTACTTAGCTATAGTAAGAATGGCTCAAGAATGGAACACTAGATATCCGTTAGTTAAATTAGATGGTAATAATGGTTCTAGAGACGGAGACCCAGCTGCGGCTATGAGATATACAGAAATAAAAATGTCACCAATAGGTGAACAAATGTTAGCTGATTCTCATAAGAATACAGTAGATTTTAAACCTAACTATGATGATACAGAAATTGAACCAGTAGAATTCCCTTGTATGTTGCCTATGCTTATGGCTAACGGTACTGAAGGTATAGCTGTTGGGATGTCTACTTCTATACCACCACATAATATGACAGAGTTATTAGATGCTGCTGTTTCATATGTTGATAATACATTAAATGAAAAAGAAACTACTCTTGAAGATTTAATGGCTCATATACAAGGACCTGACTTTCCAGATGGAGGAGTTATAGTTTCTAAAAAAGATTTAAAGAAAGCATATGAAACAGGAAAAGGTAAAGTTACTTTAAGAGCTAAAGCAGAAATTAAAGACATAAAGAAAGGTGTTCAAGCTATAGTTATAACTGAATTCCCTTATCAATTAAGTCCTGGAGACTTCTGTAAAAAAGTAAGAGGTTTAATATCTGATAATAAAATAGAAGGAATAAAAGAAGTAATAGATGAGTCTTCTGAAGAAAATGGTGTAAAAGTTGATGTAGTATTAAAGAAAGATGCAAATGCTGAATTAGTATTAAATCAATTATATAAGAAGACTGATTTACAAAAGAACATAACATTTAATATGACTGCTTTATTAGAAGGTAGACCAGTAACAGTTACATTACAAGGATATATGGATGAATATTTATCTCATGCTATGAATGTTATGTTAAGAAGAACTCAATTCGACCTTGATAAAGATTTAAAAAGAGCTCGTATCATAGAGGCTATAGCTACTGCTGCTGAAAACTTTGATACAGTTGTAGAAATACAAAAGACTCAAAAAGATACTGTACAAGCATTAATGGATACTTTTGAATTTGATATAGAGCAAGCTAAATATATAGACGATGTTAAATTAAAGTCATTAACTAATGAAGATTCATTAAGTAAATTACAAGATGAATATGATGTACTAGCTACAAGAATAGAGAAGTATCAATTAATATTATCAAGAGAAGATGTAGCACTTGATGAATTAAAAACTGAATTAATAGAATTAAAAGAGAAATTCGGTGATGAAAGAAGAACACAATTTAACTTAACTGGCGGAGGAGATATATCTGAAGAAGATTTAATCAAAGATGAACCTCTAGTTGTTTCTATGACTTCAGATGGTTTAATAAAAGCTGTTGAAGAAAGAGAATACACTACTCAAAAGAGAGGCGGTAAAGGAGTTAAAGGTTCTGTTACAAAAGAAGATGAAGTTGTAACTGACTTATTCTCTATAAATGCTAAAGACGACTTATTATTTATGACTAATATAGGAAGATGTCATAAAGTTAAAGGATATAAAATACCTAAAGTTGCGAAAAATGCTAAAGGTAAACATATAAATAACTATATATCATTACAAGAGAATGAACATATAGTATCTGTAATGTCATTAAGAGTTGCAGATGAAGCAGATAGTTCTATAATATTTGTTACTGCATTAGGACAAATAAAGAGATTAGCTATTAAAGATTTATCTTCTAGATTCCCTGCTACAAAAGTATTAACTATAAAAGAAGGGGACGAATTAGCTACTTGTTTAAAAGCAACAGAAGGAGAAGACATATTAATATGTACAGCTAAAGGTCAATCTGCTAGATTTACCATATCTACAGAATCTAAGAAACCAGTTAGACCACAAGGAAGAAGTGCTGCTGGTGTTCAAGGTATAAATGTAGCTGAAGATGATTATGTTATAGGAGCTACAATAATAACTGATAATACTAACATACTTACTTTAACAGCTAAAGGTTTAGCTAAACAGACTCAAGGTTCTGCTTGGGAAGCTAAAAATAGAGGAGTTAAAGGAGTTGCTTGTCATAAGATAACAGAAAAGACAGGAGATATAGTTTCTGTATTAGCTGTTAATGAAGAAGATGAGTTATTTGTTGGTACAGACCAAGGTAAAATAATAAGATTAGCTGCTAGTTCAATAGCTACTTCAGGAAGAATGTCTATAGGTTCTAAAGCTATAACATTATCTGAAGGTGATTTTGCTAATGTGGCTTCTATAGCTCCTAACACAGGAGAAAGTACACAAGAGGAAGAAGAATAATCTATAAGCTCAGGAATTAATCCTGGGCTTTATTTTTTTCCAAAATTGTAATATAATTACTTTAAATATACATATTATTTCGGAGGAGACTTATTGAGATGAAACTAACAAGAATAGAAAACAATTCTGTAATAGAAGAGTTAGTTCCAGTGTATACAACTGATAAAGATATAAAAGTAGTTAATGCTAGAGAATTGCATCAAGTATTAGCTGTTAAAAAAAAATTTGCAGATTGGATAAAATCTAACTTAAAGAATTATACAGGTGTTAGATTAACTAATGATTCAACACTTCCCCTAAATGGGAACAGTGAAATTGATTATATAACTATAGATATACCAGCTACTCAAGGTAAAGGTAAATCTATAGAATACATATTAACTTTAGATACAGCTAAAGAATTAGCTATGATGTCTAAATGTCAAAATGGTAGACTAGTAAGAAAATATTTTATAGAAGTAGAAAAAGCATTTAATAATATGGTTGCCACTTTAACAGATGAAGAAAAGACACCAGAGCAAAAGATAGCTGAAGCTTTAGTGTTAGCAAATGAAGTTTTAGATAAAACTAAACAAGATTTATTAAAAGCTAATAGAAATAAAACTTATAACAAAAAAGTTAATGTAGAATTAAGAAGAAGAGTAAGGGAATTAGAGGCTGAATTAGAACAAGCTAATAATAACCCTACTGTAAATAATGCTGAAATAGAAGAGATTAAATCTAATCTATTAAAAGCAGAAGAAAAAGCAGAGTACTGGGAAGGTGCATATGCAGTTATGGAAGAGAAACTTGATATAAAAGAAACTCAATTAATGACCATACTTACAGTACGACAAGATGGAAAGAAGTATTTTAATTTATTATCTTCTAAACATGCTGCTGCTATACCTGAAAGAGACTTAAATAAGAAGTCAATGAGAGCAAATATATTTAGAAAAGATTCTATAGAGAAATGTAAAGATGTTAAGTATTCACATAGTTTTGCATCTAACTTTATAGAGAGAATACATCCATTGTCTATACCTACCGCCTTAAATGCTTATTTAATAGCTTTAGAAAATAGATTGGAAGATAAATTTGAAGAGGTAATAGGTGAAGAATTGATACAAGAAATAAAAGAATTTATATTATCCAGTACAGATAGTATAGATGCAGTTGTTTGTGAAACAACACAATAATTAAACAATAGCCCGTGGAGGTTATTGCACCTCTACGGTTTATATAAATACAACTAAATAAAGAGGTGAATGATATGTACACAGAAACACAAGACGCATTAAGAAACTCTCTATGGAACTTCTTTGGTTCTATATTGAATGCATCCATATTAGAAGAAAGTAGAACTAAAGAAAATGTTACAGCTTTAGTTAGTGAGGAATTATGCAAGTTCTGTAAGAACGAAGATGAAACCTCTGTAGATATGGTTGCTACAAAACCTATATTAAAAGCTGCTATTTGGATATTAGATGCTAAAATAGCAGAGCTTAATAAAACATTAGAAGAAGCACCTAAAGTTGCAATATCAGCTATAGATAAAAACATAGCAGATGTTACAAATTTAAAAGCTGCTTTACAAGCTTTTATAGACAAAATATAGGTTGACTTACACGTATAGTACGTGTATAATAATTATATATAGAAGATAGAATAGTTTTCGGGAGGATTAGTTAATGGCGAAGAAAAAAATGAGTTTAGCTGAAAAGAAAAAAATGATGTCTGGAATGATAAGCAAAATAAATGACAAGGTTGGAAAATCTGTTATAGGATTTGCATCAGACGAAGAGATAAGAGAGAAGTTAACAATAGATTGGATACCTACACCATCATTAAGAGTTAATGAAATAACTGGAGGGGGAATACCAAGAGGAAAGGTTATGATAGTAGCTGGAGATTCAGACTCTGGTAAAACATCTCACATGCTAGAAACAATAGGTATGAATATGGCAAAAGACCCAGATTTCATGGCTTTATGGTTAGAGTCGGAAGAGTCTTTAGAAATAGAAGCTCTAGAAACTGTATTTGGTATAGATTTAGAGAGATTCGTAGTAATACATTTAGATAAAGACGGTGCGGCAGAAGTTGCTTTAGATAGAATGGAAGCTGCAATGGCTAGTGGTGTATTTGACATATGTGTTATAAACTCATTAAAGTGTCTTACTCCATCAACAGAGTTTGAAAAGGAAATGGCAGCTATGACTATAGGTTTACAAGCTAGAATGTTCGGTAAACTTATGAGAAAAATGGTTGCATTAATAGCTGAACACAATTGTGGTTTTGTGCTTATAAACCATTTAACAACTGAAATAGGAAAGATGCATGGAGACCCTCTAACAATAGCAGGAGGTAGAGCTATAAGATATTCTTCAATGCTTACTCTTGACTATAGAAAGAGAAGTATACAAGATGCGGACCCTATTTCAAGAGAAGAAGGTATGAAAATATCAGTTACAGTACATAAGAATCACTGTAGACAAGATAGAATGCCTTACTTAAAGACAGAATACTTCATAGTATATGGACAAGGAACTGAACGTTCTATAGAAATAATAGAAGTTGCAGAGAAATGTGGTATACTTACAAAGAAAGGTTCATGGTATAGAGAATACGGAACTGAAGTAGATAAGAAAGGTGAACCATTAGAAAGAATACTTGCTGATGGAACAAAAGCTGCTTGGAACGGTATGAAAAATACTAGAGCTTATATAATGAATAATCCAGACTACTTTGACTACTTAGTAAATAAAGTTGAAAACTTTGGAAAGATAGATGTAGAAGTCTTATCTCAAGAAGAAGTTGATGCTATAGAAGCAGAAAATAAACTTGATGGACAAGCAGTTGAAGGAGCAGAAATAAACTTAGATGAAATATTAGCAGAGGCTGATACTCCTAAGAAAAAAACTGCTAAGAAAAAGTAATACTTTAAGGCGGGAGTAATCCCGTCTTTTTAATTAATTAGAAAAGGGGAAAATTTATGTTAGAAATTGAAAATCTTACTTTTAAAGGCCCTTTTAAAATAACTGAAATATTTGATATTCCTCATGAATGTGGAATTTATATTTTTTATGATAATAATATGAGACCTATGTACATAGGGAAAACATTAAATTTAAATGACAGATATAAAGCTCATAAAAATATTTCAGCTGGACTTTCTAAAGTTGCATTATGTAAAAGCATAGTTTCTCAATCTATTGTATATTATGAATATGCAATCACAAAAAATGAATCAGATGCTAATATGTATGAAATGCTTTACACTAGACAATATAAACCTGTTTTAGCAGAAATGGCATATAAAGATATTCCACATAAAATAAAACAATTATATACTGATGTAAAAATCGCTCTAGAATTTCCAAATAGAGAAGGAGATTTAATTGAAAGAAAAACTGTTAGAGTTAATTATAGAGTTTTTGATGATTTCAATAAACTATGGAGAAGTAAATATAAAGAATACAAACAACATGATTTAATATCTTTAGCTTTACAGGATTTCATAAATAAATACAAATAAGGAGAGCATTATATGAGTTGCGAATTTGGACATTTAGATTGTAAAAATGAAGGAATAAGATGTGATTTATGTTTTAATGAACTACATTATGTAGCTAAACAAGTTAAGAATACAGGATTACGTAAACGTAATACTGAAAAAGCTACAAAGAGAATGGGAGAAGTATTTGAACGTAATAATCACAAAGCTGTTAAAAATAATATTGAATCAGTTACTACTGGAATGACACCTAACTCAGGAGCAGGTAAAGTAAAAGGAGACCAACAAATAAGAGGTATGGTCAACATAATGGAAGAGTTAAAAACTCAAGACCCAAATAGAGCTAGAGGTCATGCACAATTCACTATTAAAAGAGAATGGCTTGATAAATTAGATAGAGAGGCACCATTAGAAAATATGGAATTTTGGTACTTAAAGTTTGCCTTTAAGGATACAGATGACCAATCATATGTTGTTATAGATTCCGCCTTGATGAATGATATGGTTGCTACAATAGTAGCAGACAGAAAGAAATCTAAAGAGGCCGATTCAAAAATAAAAGTCGCTGATACTAGAAGAACTCTAGCAGAAGCTGAATCAATAAAATTACATGCTCAAGTAGAATATTTAAAAGCTATACTTGAAGAGAAAGGAATTGATTATGACAATAAATACTAATCCTACTAGAAATCTATTAGGAAGTCAAATGTATAACCAAATAAACGAAGATATATTGAAATATCAAGATTTATTTATAGGAGGGAAAACTATGGAGAAACAAAATACATATCTTTCTACAGGAAATGAATCATTAGATGAAATGCTAAAAGGAGGATACCAGATAGGTAAACTAACTGAAATTAGTGGTGCTACTGATACTGGTAAAACACTGCTTGCTTTATTAGCTATTAAAGAACTTCAAAAACAAAATAATGACAAAGTCGCAGTATTTATAGATGCCAGTAGAGGTATGAAAAAAGAATATATAGATGAACACGGTATAGATGCCGATGGAGTTATCTATATACAACCTGAATCAATAGAGAACTTAGTAACAATATTATCAGAAGTTGTAAAACCTTGCATTGATGATATAGGACTTATAGTAATAGATTCTCTAGCTGATTTGTCTACTAAAAAGGAACAAGAATGTAGTATCTGCACTAATACAGATAGACATAGAAGTATAGTTATAAAAGCTTTACTTACTAGAATAGCTAATCTTGTTCGTAATAGCGAAGCATGTGCTATTATTCTTAATCAAGACAGAAGTAGTTTTGAAGATGATTCTATAAACACAGTATCTTCTTCTGAAAGATGGGTTAATATGACTTGCGATACAAGACTTAGATTAACTCTAGATGAAGATGGAGACATATGTGTAGATATTTCATTTAAAAATAAATTGACTAAATAGAGAAAGGAATGATGTTAACATGGCTTTAAAGAAAAAACAAATAAGCTACTTGTTAGTCGCCGTCCTTGCGGGCGGTGTAATAATAGGAGAAGGAATAGGATTATATAAGCTTAATCAAAAAGTTGAGGATTTACAAAAAACAAAATCTCAATTAGAGCTTAAAATAGATAGTCTAAATAAAACTATCAAAGATAAAGACAATACCATTGACAATGTAACTAAAGAAAGAGATAATAATAAAGAATCTCTAGACAAATTACAAAAAGAAAATGAAGTGTTAAATCAAAAGCTAGAGGCTAAGAAAAAAGAGGAGGCATCAGCAAAGCTTGCTTCTGCTGAACGTCCCACCCGAAGCGTATCTAGAGGTATAAGTACAAGAGGAAAAGCTGTAACTATAACTCTAACATTCTATGGTGATTTTGCTCATGAGAATGGAGGATATGCAGGTATAGATGCACAAGGTAATAAACTTGTAGCTGGAACAGTTGCTTCTAATGTTTATTCTTTTGGTACTAAATTTGAATTAAATGGACAAATATTTACTGTTAGAGATAAAGGAGGTTCAAACTTTAATAGCTCTAATAGATTAGATGTATTTGTACCTAGAAAATCAGGAGAATCAAATAGTGCTTATTCTAAACGTATAAGTAGTTATGGAAGAAAAACTGTTACAATGTATAAACTTAGTTAAAGGAGAAGAGCATGAATAAACATCATAAAATATACTACATACATGGCACAATGTATAGTGGTAAAAGTTTAGACTTAATCTCTACATATTCAACATATAACTTTAATAATAAAAAAGTTTTAGTATTGAAACATGCTAAAGATACTAGAGATGAAGGTATAATTAAATCTAGAATGTCTTCACAAGAAATAAAATGTGTAACATTCACAGATGAAAATTCACTATACAAAACAGCTGTTAAACAATTAAGAGCTAAAAGATATCATCCTGATGTTATATTAATAGATGAAGTACAATTTTGTAGTGATAAACATATAAAACAACTACAAAATTTATCTACTATAGCTCCTATCATGTGTTATGGACTTAAAACAAGTTATACAGGTGATTTATTCCCTGCTATAGCTAAGTTAATACCATTAGCAGAAAGCATAAAAGAAATAAAGACTACATGTTGCATGTGTAATAGTAAAGCTACTTACAATCTATTAGTTAGAAATGGTGAACCTATATACGAAGGTGCTTTTGTTAATGTAGAAGGTGAAAATAAAAATGATAATTACTATGCAGTATGTAGAGAACATTTTGTAAAACCAGATTTAACTAAAATAAAATAATACACACTTATTAGAAGGAGAGATACAAAATGAAATTAAGAGAAGAATCATTAGACTTTTCACAAGCTTTAACTTATTTAAAAGCTGGACAAAAATTAACTAGAACTGGCTGGAATGGTAAAGGAATGTTTGTTGTAATGCAAAAAGCTTATCCAGAAGGAATACCTTGCAATAAACAAACTGCTCAAGCATGGGGACTTAAAGAAGGAGATTTATTTAAGTGTAACCCATATTTCCAAATAAAGAATGCAGATGGCTCTCATTCAATGTGGGTCCCAAGCACAGGAGACTTATTATCAAATGACTGGAGAGTTTTAATTGACTAAAAATTAATAAGACAAAATAGAATAGGGGGAATCGACATATGGCTATTAAAATAAAACCAAAATCATTTATTAACAAAGATGTAATATCAACAAAAGCGACTACGAAAAATTCTGCAAAAGATGCTAAAGATGAAATGATTTATAATGGTGTTTACTTAATAGAGAATTCTGTAACAGGGAGGAAATATGTTGGTTCCTCTTCTAATATAGACAGAAGAATTAAAACACATAAACAGCATTTACAAAAAGGCTGTCATAATAATCGTAAGTTGCAAAAAGACCATGATATACATGGGATTGAATCATTTAAGTTTATCATCTTAGAGAAGGATGTAGCTCATGACCTTTTAACAGCTTATGAAAAGTATTGGATATATAAACATGATGCTATTGTTCGTTATAAAGGTTATAACATCAAGTTCCCAGAATGTACACACGCTCAACTTAAATATATTTACAATATGAAAGAAGGTGATAAAAATGCCATCTAAAAATGATAGAACTGGAGAAATAGCTGTTAATACTAATGGTAGTAAAATGAAAATAATAAAATATAAAAATAAAGATGATATAGATGTATTGTTTATAGAACAAAATTATATAAAGAAAAATGTTAAATATAGAGCATTCTTAAAAGGCAATGTAAAATCTCCATATGATAAATCAGTTTATGGTGTTGGATATATAGGAGAAGGAAAATATTCTCATAAAGAATATTCAACTATTTATAATTCTTGGGCAAATATGATACAGCGTTGCTATTTAGAATCTTTTCATATTAAACAGCCTAGTTATAAAGATTGTCATGTTTGTTCTGAGTGGCATAATTTTCAAACCTTTGCAAAATGGTATGAAGCAAATGCTTATAATACAGATTCTAAATTAGAATTAGATAAAGATATTTTATTTAAAAATAATAAGATATATTCACCTAAAACATGCGTATTAGTTCCTAAAGATATTAATATTTTATTAGTTAAAGCTAATTCTATTAGAGGGAAATACCCTATAGGAGTATCTTTATTAAAAAATGGTAAATTTAAAGCTTCTATAACTATAAATAATAAAGCACATCATTTAGGAAATTACAATACAAGTGATTTAGCATTTGAAGCTTATAAACAAGCGAAAGAAGAATATATAAAAAGTAAGGCACAAGAACATTATGACATAATACCAGAATCTTTATATAATGCATTAATGTCATATGAAGTATCAAAAGAAGATTAATCATAGTGCTTTTAAATATGTTTATAATTTAAAGGAGGGAATTAAATGACTTATCCTATAATAACAATAGATGTTATAAATTATGCCGATGGTGAAAAATTAGCAGAATTAAAAGTATCTTCATTACCACCTATTAATACTTGTTTCTATATAGAACATTTAAACAAATATTATCAAGTGAAGAATTATTTCCTAAATACAACACCAACTAATAAAGAAGGAACATACAAAGAAGAAAATTATAAAATGATAGTCATTTCAGGTGGAATGCGTACACAATGGGAGGAAACATGCAAAAATATTTAAAAGATTTAATATGGGATGAATGTAATAAAGCAAATAACTTTATACAAATACCAGGTATTTATAGACACTTCAAATTAGAAAAAGACAGAGAAGATATGATATATGCTGTATCTAGTATATCTGTTCCTCTTGAACCAAATGATATGCTTGAATTAATACAAAAAGAAAAACATACTATACATGTTTTCCATCATACTGAATTAGAATCAGATACTTGGATATTTAGAGTTGGAGATAAATATTATCATCCTTCTACTATAGAAAAAGAAAAGTTAGTTATATATACAGCTTTATATGGAGATAGATTAACTTATGTAAGACCATTACCTATGTTCTTATCTACAGTAGATAAAGAGAAATATCCTAATGCTACACACAAATTTAGACTAGAAAGGATTTAATTATGAGAAACCCAGATAGAATAGGACCAATGTTAAAACAACTTGAATCATACTGGAGAGCTAATCCAGATTTAAGATTAGGACAAATAATATCTAATATGGCAGCATCAGTAGGTTCAAAAGACTGTTTCTTTACAGAAGATGATAAAATAATGGGCATTTTAACAGCTGAAAATTTAAAAGGAAATCCTGAACAACCAGAAGTTGTTGAAATTATGAATGCTTGTAACACATCAGAAGTAGAAAATAAGCTTATGTCAATATGTCATGAAAATGATATATGTATGGGAGAGATATTAGCTTCTACTGGAGTTAATAATATCTCATTAGAAGAAGCTATGGAACTTTACTGTAAATTAATGAACAAAGTAGAAGGAGATACATTTGTACAATATTATAATTGTAAACCATGTATGAATGAAATTTATGAAGATGATTATAGAATTATAGGAGAAGATTTTTAATGTGTAAAAGATATACGATAAAAACTTTTATATATAAAGATAAGGTTGTAGAAATATGCAGTTATCAATTAAAACGTAAAACAATTATATATGCTTCTGTAAATACAGAATTTAATAAAAAGCTTTACTATTTAATGTCTGTAAACAATGTAAGAGAAGCTATAAGAAAAGCAAGAAAGAAAATAGATTCATATTAAATAAGGAGGGAATACTATGAGAGCAATGCTTTTATTTAGAGGAGCACCTGGATGTGGTAAATCCACTATGATAAAAGAATTAGGACTAGAACAATATACATTATCAGCAGATAATATAAGGCTATTAATACAATCACCCGCTATGAAAGTAGATGGTTCATTTACTATAGGTGTAAATGATGAAAAAACAGTATGGTCTATATTATTTGATGTTTTAGAAGCTAGA
>OGXP01000364.1_pt1 | contig 54472 bp, 50 predicted proteins | sample 1576351 | NCBI WGS metagenome assembly OGXP01 (sample SAMEA3541517, study PRJEB24748) | human gut metagenome | biome: human gut; feature: human-associated habitat; material: faeces | place: China | collected 2012
ACTTTTTTGATTTATTTTGTTGACCCGTTCTTCATAAGAACCGCAGCAACTTTTATATCATATCATTTTCATTTCATTCTGTCAAGAGTTTTTTTGATTTATTTTATTCAATTGTTGTGATCGTTCTCCGTCCAACAACTCAAATAAATAAATGCTCTTTTCATCATCTTTCTAAATGATATTTGTTACTCTGCTGTAAGCAGTGCAACTTCTATAAGATACCACACTTTTACATCCATGTCAATACCTTTTGTCAAAAAATTAAATCCTCCTATTTGGAAGATTTAATAAGCGCAGAAGGAGGGATTTGAACCCTCGCACCGCGTAAACGGTCTATACCCTTAGCAGGGGCACCTCTTCAGCCACTTGAGTACTTCTGCAAATGCCTAAATATCAATATATTTAATTGCATCCGTCATTCACATGACGCTTGAATATCTTACCAAAGTAATTTCCTTTTGTCAATAGGTTTTGATTGATTATTTTAATTTTTTGAAATTTTCTACTGCAGTCTCATAAAGATTATTCCCCTGATTGTCAATTACTACAATAACTGGAAAGTTTTCAACTCTTAATTTTCGAATTGCTTCTGTTCCCAGATCATCATAAGCGATTACTTCCGCCTCCTTAATACACTTTGAAAGAAGTGCTCCTGCTCCTCCAACTGCGGCAAAATATACTGCACCATTCTGTTTTATTGATTCAATGACTTCTGAAGATCGTTTTCCTTTTCCGATCATACCTTTTAATCCTTGATCAAGCATCGCTGGGGTATATTTATCCATTCTGCTGCTTGTTGTCGGTCCTGCTGATCCAATGACCTGTCCTTCTCTTGCTGGTGTTGGCCCGAGATAATAAATAAACTGCCCTTTTACATCTACTGGTAATTCTTTCCCATCTAACAGCGTTTCATACATTCTTTTATGTGCCGCATCTCTAGCTGTATAGATCGTTCCTGTCAAATATACATAATCTCCAGATTTAAGCTCTGCCAACTCTTCTGTATTTGCTGGAACATTTAAATGTTTCTCCATAATCTTCTACTCCTTGTATTTAAAAAATACTATATTCTCAAAATTTCGTCTGAACGATAGATAATATCTAACTCTTTATAACACTCTATGTGCATGACGATTTACGTGACAGCAGATATTTACTGCTAATGGCATTCCCGCAATGTGTGTAGGGTATGTCTCAATATTAAGTCCTAACGCAGTTGTTGAACCTCCAAGCCCTCCTGGACCAATACCTAACTGATTGATTTCTTCTAACAATTCTTTCTCTAATTTCGCAATATGTGGCTTCTCAGATAGTGTATCTAAGTTTCTCGTCAATGCCTTCTTAGCTAGAAATGCTGCTTTTTCAAAACTTCCACCCAGTCCAACACCTACAACCATTGGTGGGCAGGCATTAGGTCCTGCATCTTTGACTGCCTGAATTACTGATTTCTTTATCCCCTCTTCTCCATCTGCTGGTTTTAACATAAATATACGACTCATATTTTCACTTCCAAATCCTTTTGGAGCTACTAGGATTTCAAGATTTTCCCCTGGGACAATATCTATATGCATGATCGCAGGTGTATTATCTTTTGTATTTTCACGGATCAACGGATCCTTTACAACAGATTTCCTAAGATATCCTTCTGTATACCCCTGACGCACCCCTTCGTTAACTGCATCATGTAAATCCATACCCTCAATATGAACATCCTGTCCGATATTTAAAAATACGATTGCCATTCCTGTATCCTGACAGATTGGAATCTGATCTGCTGCTGCAATTTCCATATTTTCCTGCAATTGATTTAAAATCTGTTTCCCTAATGGGCTCTTTTCACTTTCTGTTGCATTCTTAAAACGGCATTTCATATCTTCTGTCAGAGATAAATTTGCCTCGATGCACATCTCTTTTATATTCTTGATGATCTCATCTGTATGAATCGTTCTCATGTTTTCCTCCAAAAATATTTTATTGTCACTGCCAAAATATCATAAATTTTCCTGCAAATAAAGCTGCATCAGATTTTGACCTTGGTATCATTGTTTTATTATATAACGAAATCAGGACATAGACAATTCATCTACGCCCTGATTTTTATTTTTATTCTTCTGTTGTATTTTTTTCCATTTCGTCTTCAAGCTTCTCTTCACGGACTTTTGCGATGCTAGCTACTTCAACATTTTCACCAACATTCATAACTTTTACTCCAGAAGTATTTCTTCCAAGAATAGAAATAGAATCTACCGCTGTACGTATGATAATTCCCTCTGTTGTGATCATCATAATCTCATTATCGTCATTCACAGCCTTCACACCTACAACATCACCTGTCTTTTCTGTGATCTTGTAGCACTTAATTCCTTTACCACCACGATGCTGTGTTGTAAACTCAGAAGTCAGTGTACGTTTACCCATACCATTTGCAGATACGATCAGTAACGCTTCTCCCTGACTGTCAAGCTGCATTCCAATAACTTCGTCATCACCTGTCAGATTGATTCCACGAACCCCCATAGAAGTTCGTCCAATACATCTGACGTCACTCTCATGGAAACGGATACACTGTCCATTCTTCGTTACAAGGAATACATCCTCATCATCTTCCGTATATTTAACTTCGATCAGCTGGTCATCATCTTTTAATGTGATTGCTGCTAATCCTGTCTTACGGATATTTGCATATTCCATGATAGATGATTTCTTAACAACACCATATTTCGTTGCCATTAACAGATATTTTCCTTCTTCGTAATCTACAAGTGGAATCACTGCTGTAATCTTCTCTCCTGGCTGTAACTGAAGCAGATTAACGATTGCACTTCCTCGTGCTGTTCTTCCACTCTCAGGAATCTCATATGCTTTCAGACGATATACACGTCCTGTATTTGTAAAGAACATGATATAGTGATGTGTCGTTGTCATAAACAGTTCTTCGATGTAATCCTCATCGATCGTCTGCATTCCCTTGATACCTTTACCACCACGATTCTGACTTTTGAAATTATCAACAGTCATTCTCTTGATATATCCAAGTTTTGTCATTGTGATCACAGTATTTTCTCTAGGGATCAGATCTTCCATGGAAATATCATCAACATCAAATCCAATCTGTGTTCTTCTTTCATCGCCATATTTGTCACGGATCAGTGCAATTTCATCTTTGATAACTCCAAGTAATTTCTTTTCATCTGCAAGAATTGCCTTCAATTCACCGATACGCTCCATCAATTCTTTGTATTCTTTTTCAAGTTTGGCACGTTCCAAACCATTCAGTGCTCTCAGACGCATATCAACGATTGCCTGTGCCTGTGCATCTGAAAGTCCAAAGCGTTCCATCAATTCAAGCTTGGCTGCCTGAATGTTCTCGGCTCCACGAATGATCTTGATCACTTCATCGATGTTATCCTGTGCGATCAGTAATCCTTCTAAGATATGCGCGCGTTCTTCCGCTTTATTTAATTCATAGCGTGTTCTTCTTGTCACAACATCTTTCTGGTGTGTCAGATAGTAATCTAGCATCTCATGTAGATTCATTGTCTTTGGCTGTCCATCAACAAGTGCCAGCATGATCACACCAAATGTATCCTGAAGCTGTGTATGTTTATATAACTGGTTCAGGATTACGTTCGCATTCGCATCACGACGAAGTTCGATGCAGATACGCATACCACTTCTGTCAGATTCATCACGAAGCTCTGTAATTCCTTCCACTTTCTTTTCTCTTACCAAAGCTGCGATCTTCTCGATCAGTCTTGCTTTGTTTACCATGTATGGAAGCTCTGTTACGATAATACGCTGCTTTCCATTTGCCATTGCCTCAATATCTGTAACAGCACGTACTTTAATCTTTCCACGGCCTGTACGGTAAGCCTGATCAATTCCAGAACGTCCAAGGATCGTCGCTCCTGTAGGAAAATCCGGTCCTTTAATGATCTCTAATAATTCTTCAATCGTTGTCTCACGATCTTCCTCAACCTGATTATCAATGATCTTAATAACTGCATTAATAACCTCTCTAAGGTTATGAGGCGGAATGTTCGTAGCCATACCAACCGCGATTCCCTGTGTACCATTCACTAATAAGTTTGGAAAACGAGAAGGTAAGACAGCTGGTTCTTTCTCTGTCTCATCAAAGTTTGGTCTGAAATCAACTGTATTCTTGTTAATATCAGCCAGAAGCTCCATAGAAATCTTGCTTAATCTTGCTTCTGTATAACGCATGGCAGCTGCACCATCACCATCAACAGAACCAAAGTTTCCATGTCCATCTACCAATGGATATCTCGTGGACCATTCTTGTGCCATATTAACTAACGCACCATAGATAGAGCTGTCACCATGTGGATGATATTTACCCATTGTATCACCGACGATACGAGCGCATTTACGATGTGGTTTATCAGGTCCGTTATTTAATTCTATCATCGCATAAAGAATTCTTCTCTGTACCGGCTTCAAACCGTCACGCACATCTGGAAGAGCTCTGGAAGCGATAACGCTCATGGCATAATCAATATATGAATTCTCCATTGTTTTTTTGAGGTCAATGTCATGAACTTTATCAAAAATTGTATTCTCGTCCATTTGTTTCTCCCTTCCTAAATATCAAGATTCTGTACATATTTTGCGTTTGCTTCAATAAATTCTCGTCTTGGTTCTACCTGATCACCCATCAGTGTTGTAAATGTCAGATCGATCTCTGAAGCTGAATCTTCATCGAGGTTTACTCTTAATAAAATTCTCTTCTCAGGGTCCATGGTTGTATCCCATAACTGTTCTGCATCCATCTCTCCAAGACCTTTGTAACGCTGGATCTTGTTATTGTTATCTCGTCCGATTTCCTGAAGAATGTTGTTTAATTCCTCATCACTGTAAGCATACCAGAACTTCTTATTCTTCTCTACACGGTAAAGAGGAGGCTGGGCAAGATATACATACCCTTTCTTGATCAATTCCGGCATAAAGCGGTATATGAACGTCAGAAGCAATGTTGCGATATGTGCACCATCAACATCGGCATCTGTCATGATGATGATCTTATGGTATCTTAATTTCTCGATATCAAAATCTTCATGAATTCCTGTACCAAATGCTGTGATCATTGCCTGAATCTCTTTATTGACAAGTACTTTATCAAGCCTTGCCTTCTCAACATTTAAGATTTTACCACGAAGAGGCAGGATTGCCTGAGTTGCACGGGAACGAGCTGTCTTTGCAGAACCACCCGCAGAATCTCCCTCGACGATATAGATCTCACAGTTTTCCGGATTCTTATCTGAACAATCGGCAAGTTTTCCAGGAAGACTCATACCATCAAGTGCTGTCTTTCTTCTTGTAAGATCTCGCGCTTTTCTCGCAGCATCTCTTGCTCTCTGTGCAAGTACAGCCTTCTCACAGATTATCTTCGCAACCTGAGGATTTTGTTCTAAGAAATATTTCAACTGCTCAGATAAAATACTGTTAACTGCACCCCTCGCTTCACTATTTCCTAATTTCTGTTTTGTCTGACCTTCAAACTGAGGTTCCCCGATCTTAATACTGATAACAGAAGTCAATCCTTCACGAATATCTTCACCACTTAAATTATCTTCTTTTTCTTTCAGAAGGTTATTCTTTCTCGCATAATCATTAAACGTTGATGTCAATGCCATCTTAAATCCAGATAAATGTGTACCACCTTCCGGCGTAATGATATTATTTACAAAACTTAAGGATGTCTCATTGTAAGAATCGTTATGCTGGAATGCAACTTCAACATACACACCATCTTTTTCACCCTCACAATAGATCACATCTGGATAAAGTGCTTCTTTCCCCTTGTTCAGGTAAGTCACAAATTCTTTAATACCACCTTCATAGTGGAACGTTTCAGAAACCTGTTCTTCCCCACGATCATCTGTTAAGACGATTTTTAAATTCTTTGTTAGGAAAGCTGTCTCCCTTAATCTTCTCTTCAGCGTATTATAATCAAAATCAATCGTCTCAAAAATCGTTGCATCTGGATAAAATGTAACCGTTGTTCCAGTTTTATCTGTATCTCCAAGAACTTTCAGCGGATAACATACTTTCCCTCTCTCATAACGCTGTTTGTGAATATGTCCTTCCTTGCAGACTGTAACTTCCAACCAGTCAGATAAAGCATTAACCACAGAAGATCCTACACCATGAAGACCTCCGGATACTTTATATCCTCCACCGCCAAATTTACCTCCTGCATGAAGGATCGTAAATACAACTTCAACGCTGGATACACCTTTTTTCTTATTGATCCCAACCGGAATTCCACGCCCATTATCCTCAACCGTTACAGAGCCGTCTTTGTTCAATGTTACGATGATCGTATCACAGAATCCAGCCAGAGATTCATCTACGGCATTATCTACAATTTCGTATACCAGATGATGAAGTCCTTTTTCTGATGTACTACCAATGTACATTCCGGGTCTTTTACGTACAGCTTCCAACCCTTCCAGAATCTGGATCTGATCAGCTCCATATTCTCCATTTTTTTGTGTACCCATAGTTTCCTCCTAATTTTCCTTTACAATTTTTCCTGCTTTTATCTGAAACATCCGTTGGATCGGCAGGTGTTTACTAATAAATTCATCCAGACCTGTACAGGTAATGATCGTCTGCGTATCCTTGATACTCTCTAGTAAATACGTCTTACGATTACTGTCAAGTTCAGATAAAACATCATCAAGCAGCAGGATCGGTGACTCTTTCATCACTTCTCTCATCAACTGGATCTGTGCCAGCTTCAAAGAGAGCGCTGCTGTCCGCTGCTGCCCTTGGGAACCATATTTGCGGATATCAATCCCATTCACAATAAAACTGATATCATCCCTGTGCGGTCCCACTGTCGTTGTAGAGTATTTTAAATCTTTTTGTCTCTTCTTTGCAAGTTCCGTTAAATAACTATCATACCCTACATCGCGGTCATATTCCAGTAAAATTTTTTCTTTCCCGCCAGTTAATTTATTGTGAATCTTTTGACAAACTTTACCCAAATGTTTGATAAATTTTTCACGATATTTAATAACCTCTGAGCCATATTTTACGAGCTGAATATCCCATGCTTCTAATGTTTCTATCAGATTATTCTGAAAACGTATCTGTTTTAACAGATTATTTCTCTGAACTAGTATTTTATTATAATTTGTTAATTGATACAGATATAATCTTTCCATTTGGGATAATTCAATATCGAGAAATTTTCTTCTTTCACTTGGACCACTCTTTACAATCTTTAAATCTTCGGGCGAAAATAAAATTACCGGAATCTGTCCCAACAGATCACTGGATCTTCGAATCGGAATTCTGTCAATTGCCACACCTTTTGCTTTATTTTTTTTAAGATGCATATCTAACTGATGATCAATTCCCTGTTTTTCGAAATGAATTCTTATGTGAGCTTCATTCTCTTCAAACTTTATCAACTCCCGGTCCTTATTTCCACGGTGTGATTTTGTTGTCGCACTTAAATAAATTGATTCCAGAATATTGGTCTTTCCCTGGGCATTATCTCCATACAATAAATTCGTTCCACTCGCAAAATTCATGGAAAGTTCGTCATAATTTCGATAATTTTTTAATTCCAAAGATTTAATAATCATACTACTCCAAACTATTTGACGATATGAATCTCCTGACCATCAAAAGATACAACTTCGCCACCATATAATTTTTTTCCTCTTCTTGTTTCAACTTCTCCATTCACAAGAACTTCACCATCCTGAATGACAATTTTTGCCACAACTCCAGAATCTACAAGTCCAGCTGCTTTTAATGCCTGTCCAAGTTTAATAAATTCATCTTTAAGTTTAATTTCCATCTCAAAAGTCCTTTCTTAATGATTAAAATTAACCGGAAGAATCAGATAATTGTATGTTCCTGCATCATCTTTGATATAACAAGGTGCTTTCGGATTTACCAGATAAATATTGATTTCTTCATCATCGATCACTCGAAGAACATCCATCAAAAACTTTGGATTAAAGCCAATTAATAGATCTCTTCCTTCTTTTTGGATCAGAATTTCTTCTTCCATAGATCCAAAGAAAGAATTAATATTTAATTTTAATGAATGGTCAGCAATATCGATAATAATTGGTTTTTTATCAGATTCACGAATCAAAAGACTCGCTCTGTCGATACAATTTAAAAATTCTTTTTTGTTAATTGTAATCTTTGTTTCATAATCACTAGATAACATCTGGCTTATCTTATAATATTCCCCTTCCAGCAATCTTGAAACAACTCTTGTATTATCAAATTCAAATAAAATATGTTTTGAAGTTACATAAATTGAAACATTTTCATCCATTTCTCCAGAAATGATCTTCACAATTTCTTGTAAAGTTTTCCCAGGAACGACAACTTTAAACGGATCATAATGATCTTTTAATTCAATATGTCTGATGGAAATTCGATGTCCATCTAAAGATACAACACTTAATTGGTCATCTTTTACTTCAAATAATTCACCCGTCATTAATTTCGTATTTTCATTATCCGAAATCGAAAAAATTGTTTGACGAATCACTTCTTTTAAAGAAAACTGGGATAAAGTGATATTTTGATTTTTTTCAATCTCTGGTAAAGAAGGAAATTCTTCACCTTCTTGTCCCATAATCTGAAAACATGCTTTTTCACAAGTGATCGTTGCTTTGTACTGATCATCTGTTTCTATTGTTATGTCATTATCCGGTAATTTTCTAACGATTTCAGAAAAAAGTTTTGCTTCAATTGCAATTTTACCAGGCTGATGAATCTGTCCATCAATGGTAGTTTCAATTCCAAGTTCCATATCATTCGCTGTTAATTTAATATTTCCTGTACTAGCTTCAATTAAAATACATTTTAAGATGGGAAGCGTGGTGTTGTTTGATACTGCTTTGGAAACAATAGAAACAGCATGCACTAAATCAGATTTTGTACATATGATTTTCATAAATGTGTATAACTCCTTTCGGTGTCAGATTGTTGTTAAATAAATAAATAAAAGTCGTAGTAATAGTCGTAGTAGCTGTGGATTTGGGGATAACCTTAAAAAACCGCTAAGTATAAAGGGTTATAAGGGTTGATAAAATGTTTAAAACTTGATGAAAATTAGAGGATAATCATAGATTTATCAACATCACCAAAAACAGCAAAAATACTAATACACAGGATATCCACAGGTTATCCACGGAAAATGTGGATAACTATCGAAAAAATGTGGAAAAAATAAAAATTAATCCATTTTTTTGGTAATAACATCAATAACCTTGCTTAATTCAGGGTCTTTGTCTAAGTCTTTTTCAATTTTTTCAATGCCATGAATGACAGTAGAATGATCACGTTTTCCAATGATCTCACCAATCTTAACAAGAGACTGATCCGTCATTTTCTTGCATAAATACATACAAATCTGGCGTGGATAGGCGATATCATGACTTCTTTTTTTGGAAATGATATCACTTGTCTGAATATTAAAATGTTCTGCAACTGTTTGCATGATCAATTCAGGTGTAATAGCTTGTTTTGTCTTGTTGTCGATCAGATCCTGAAGGGCGATTTTTGATAATTCAAGGTCAATCGGTTTCTTATTTAATTTAGAATAAACTTTGATCTTGTTTAAGGCACCTTCCAGATCACGGATATTAGACTTAATATGGGTAGCAATATAGTCAAAAATCTCATCATCAATATAAATATTGTCTAATTCCGCACGTTTTCTAAGGATCGCAACCTTTGTTTCATAGTTTGGAGGCTGAATATCAACTGGTAGTCCCCAGCTGAAACGGCTTCGAAGTCTCTCTTCTAAAACATCCAGTTCTTTTGGAGGTTTATCAGAAGAAAGAATGATCTGTTTTTTAGAGTTATAAAGTGCATTAAAAGTATGGAAAAATTCCTGCTGAGTACTTTCTTTACCAATAACAAACTGAATATCATCGACCAATAAAACATCGATATTGCGGTATTTGCTGCGCAATTCTTCTTGTTTTTTATGTTGAATTGAATTGATGACTTCGTTTGTAAAGTCTTCACTTGTTACATACAAAACATTTAAAGAACTGTTGTGTTCAATAATGTAATGTGCAATGGAGTGCATTAAATGAGTTTTTCCAAGACCAGCACCTCCATATAAAAACAGCGGATTATAGGCTTCCGCTGGAGCTTCCGCAACAGCAATACTTGCGGCATGTGCCATGCGGTTATTGTCGCCGATTACGAATGTATCAAAAGTATAGCGGGGATTTAAGTTATTATTATCATGTTCAGGTGCAGCAGCAGGAGTTTCTTGTGGTTTTTCTCCTTCTTTTTCAAGTTCGAACTCGATATCGTATTTCTTTCCTGTCAGATCAGAAATAGCAAGGGAAATATAAAAATCGTACATTTTTTTCTTGATAAACTGAATACCCCGCTCATCGTATTTTGCATCCAGAGACAGAATGATCTTATTTGACTGGACATCTTTGATATGTAATGGCTTAATCCAGGCATTGATCGCAGCACTGGAGACGTCATGCTCTTGCTCAAGCTTGACTAATACATCATCCCAAATTTTTTCAATTTCGTTTTTCATGGATAACATAAATCCCTTTCTAAATCATATTTTTATAAATGTGCATAATACGGCACTATGCATATAGTGTATAACAAAAAATTTCTTTTTTCAATCGAAAAATAAAAGTTGCCCACATATTGTGGATAAGTTGTTCCACATTATACACATGTCAAAAAACGAGAAAAAACAAAGGAATTTGACAAATACTGTGTTTATAATTCACATTTTATCACCAAGTTATACACAAGTTATCTACAAATTGTGGATAACTTGTGCGTAAAACACAATATATATGAAATTCTATAAGAAAGTGAAAAAAGCTTAGAATTTACTTGACTTTTTGGCGTTTCTCTGTCTATAATAGGAGTGATGTTTTTACGAATATATTATTCAGATATATAATCATAAAATTTTGTTAAGGAGGTGTTTTAGCATGAAAATGACATTTCAGCCAAAGAAAAGACAGAGATCTAAGGTTCATGGATTTAGAAAAAGAATGAGCACTGCAAACGGAAGAAAAGTTCTGAAGAGCAGAAGAGCAAAAGGAAGAAATAGATTATCAGCTTAGGTCGCAGAGATGTGACCTTTTCTTTTCTCTATTAATAAGGAAGAGAACCATGAAGAATTATCATTCATTAAGAAATAACAGAGAATTCCAGATGGTATATAATGAAGGAAACTCCAAAGCCAACAGGTACTTGGTCCTTTATTATAGGAAGAATGATCTAGAATATAACCGTCTGGGAATATCAGTAAGTAAAAAAGTAGGAAATAGTGTAGTCAGACACAGAACTACACGCTTAATTCGTGAAAGCTATCGTTTGAATCAGGATAATTTGAAAACAGGATATGATATGGTAGTAATTGCAAGACAAACTGCAAAAGGACAGAATTACCATACAATTGAAAGTGCATTTCTACATTTGATAGATTTGCATCATCTGAAGAAGAGTTGATTACAATTGAAGAAGATTTTAATATCCATTATCAGGTTTTACAGAAAATATTTATCGAGATTAAAGGGAAGAGGAACATGTATATATGTTCCGACTTGTTCGGAATATGCCATAGAAGCATTGGAGAAACACGGGGTTGTCAAAGGAAGTCTTTTGGCAATTTTTAGAATATTAAGATGTAATCCATTTTCAAAAGGCGGATATGACCCTGTTCCGGAAGTAAGGAAAGGAAAAAGGTGCAAAAAATGATGTTATTGGCACAAGCCCAGCAGAGCACGGGTAACGGAGGAATCTTAGCTCCGTTTGTAATTATTTTTGGTTGGATCATTCGAGCAATCTATAATGGATTAGCTGCAATGGGAATCTATAATGTCGGTTTATGTATTATTTTATTTACATTGGTTTCTAAATTGATCTTATTACCTGTTACTATGAAACAGCAGAGATCTATGAAGATCAATCAGCATATGCAGCCAGAGATTAATAAGATTACAAAAAAATATCGTAATAAAAGAGACCAGGCATCTATGATGAAACAGCAGGAAGAGATGCAGAAGGTTTATGCAAAATATGGTTCAAGTCCAACAGGTGGATGTTTACCAACATTAATTCAGTTTCCGATCATCATGGCACTGTATTATGTAATTCGTGGAGTTAATACTTATATTCCTCAGATCGCAAGAGATGCACAATTTAAACCAAACTTATTCTTAGGTATGGATTTAAATTCAGCACCAGGATTCAGATTAACACCATTATTGATCATTCCAGTATTATCTTTTATCTTCCAGTTCTTAAGTGCAAAGACATCTATGTCTACAACACAAATGGATGACAGCACACCAGGAGCAGGAATGACAAAAAGTATGATGTACACAATGCCTTTAATGTCATTTGTAATGTGTATTTCATTACCGATCGGTATCGGTCTTTACTGGTCAGCAAGTGCATTATTCCAGTATATCCAGCAGGTCGCTTTTAATTATCATTATGATCATGCTGATATGGATAAGATTATTGAAAAGAGCCGTGAGAAGGCTGCAAAGAAGAAAAAGAAAAAAGGACCTTCTCTATATGAAAAGATGTTAGGAATGCAAGCAGAACAGCAGGGACAGCAAGGAGCAGATTCTAATATCAAGAAGAGTGCAAACCTGAAATCAACACAGAATATTGAATATTCAGGAAATTCTAAAGGAGGAATTGCTTCAAAAGCAAATGCACTCAATAAAAACAAGGGAGGTAAATAAGGATGTCAGCAAAGAGATTTACTGGTAAAACTGAATCTGATGCAGTTATGAATGCTGCAATGGAGTTAGGAATTCCAAGTACAGACCTCAAGTACACAGTGATCGATTCAGGTAGTAATGGATTTTTAGGGTTATTTAAGAAACCTGTGATCATTGAAATTAAAGAAGAAGAAAAAGAGACAGAAGTTATGAAGTCTCAGACAATAGAAAAGGAACAACCAAAGAAAAAAGCTGAGAAAAAGCCATCAAAGAAGGTCGATGAGAAATCAAATCGTCAGCCTAAGAAGAGTCCAAAGGTGAAAGATGAAGTTCCTGTAAAGGAACCAAGAAAAAATAAGACACCAGAAAACATTGATCAGATCGTCAAAGATACAGAGAAGTATTTAGATGAAGTATTAAGAGCAATGGGACTTGATCCAAAGTTGAATCTTTACTACAACCGCAGAGATAACGTATTAAACATCAATGTATCTGGAGAGAAGATGGGTGCATTGATCGGTAAGCATGGACAGACACTGGATGCCCTGCAGTATCTTATAAGTCTTTATGTGAATAAAGAAAGCGATTCTTTTGTAAAGATCAAGCTTGATACAGAAAATTATAGAGAAAGAAGACAGCAGACTTTAGAGAAATTAGCTGGAAGCATTGCTTATAAAGTAAAGAAGAATAAGAAACCTATTTACTTAGAACCAATGAATCCAAATGAGCGTAGAATCATCCATTCTGCATTGCAGAGAGATCCAGAAGTGATCACAAAGAGCGAAGGTAAGGATCCTTATCGTAAAGTTGTTGTTATGCTTAAAAAATAAGATATAGGGCTGCCTTAATTTAGGCAGCCCTTTTTTGAGGTATATTATATGAAATCAAATACGATTGCAGCAATTGCCACTCCAATGACTAACAGTGGGATTGGAATTATCAGGATCAGTGGAGATGAGGCACTTGATATTATTGAAAAAGTATTTAAACCGAAGAAAAAAGATAAGAAGATCAAAGATGTAAAGACATATACGGCACATTATGGACATGTCTATGATGAAAGCACATTGCTAGATGAATGTATTGTATTAGTTATGAAAGGACCTCATTCTTATACAGCAGAAGATGTTGTTGAGATTAACTGCCACGGTGGTGTAGTTGTTATGAAGAAGGTTCTGGAAGCAGTATTTAAGGCAGGAGCAACGCCAGCTGAGCCGGGAGAATTTACAAAGAGAGCATTTTTGAATGGAAGGATCGATCTTTCTGAGGCTGAAGCAGTTATGGATCTAATTCAGTCAAAGAATGAATTTGCAATGAGTACATCTTTAAAGCAGTTAGAGGGTGCGTTAGGAAAGAAGATCACAGAGATTCGAAAACAGATCATTCACAGTGTGGCGTTTATTGAATCTGCATTAGATGATCCGGAACATTACAGTGTGGACGGATTTTCAGATGAATTGAAAGATCAAGTCGAAGTGATCATAAATCAGTTAAATGAGTTTTTGGAGAATGCTGATAATGGAAGAATTCTGAAAGAGGGAATTCAGACAGTTATCGTTGGGAAACCGAATGCTGGAAAATCATCTGTGTTAAATGTATTACTTGGAGAAGAACGAGCAATCGTCACAGATATTGCAGGAACAACAAGAGATACGTTAGAAGAATCTATTCAGATTAAAGGGATTCCGTTGAATATCATTGACACAGCAGGAATCAGAGATACGAATGATCTCATTGAGAAGATCGGTGTGGATAAAGCAAAAGATTTGTTGACAAAAGCGGATCTTGTATTATATGTTGTGGATACTTCAGATCCATTAACAAAAGATGATGAAGAGATTATGGAGCTGATTGAAGATAAGCAGACGATCGTATTATTAAACAAAGCAGATCTTGATCAGGTGGTGAAGGTATCAGATCTCAAAGAAAAAGGATTTGAGCAGATTGTGCAGATTTCAGCCAAAGAGCAGACTGGAATTGAAGAATTGTATCAGCTGATCCAGGATATTTTCTTTGAAGGACATGTATCCTTTAATGATGAGATTTATTTGACGAACATGAGACATAAAACAGAAGTAAGTGAAGCTTTAAAGAGTCTTGCTATGGTGTTGCAGAGTATTGAAGATGGAATGCCGGAAGACTTCTTCTCCATTGATCTTTTGGATGCATATGAGCATTTAGGATTTATCACAGGAGAATCTGTGGGAGAAGATCTGGTAAATGAGATTTTTGCAGAATTTTGTATGGGTAAATAAAGATGAATAATTTAGAAGAAAAATATGATATTATTGTTGTAGGTGCAGGTCATGCCGGATGCGAAGCTGCACTTGCAGCAGCCAGAATGGGATTTGAAACGATTTGTTTTACAGTAAGCATGGATAGTGTTGCATTGATGCCATGTAATCCCAATATTGGAGGAAGTTCCAAAGGACATCTGGTAAAAGAAATTGATGCATTGGGCGGTGAGATGGGTAAAAATATTGATAAGACTTATCTACAGTCTAAGATGTTGAATAAATCGAAAGGGCCGGCAGTGCATTCTTTAAGAGCACAGGCAGATAAGAAGATGTATTCTATTTCCATGACACAGGTGATGGGAAATACACCAAATCTTACACTTCGTCAGGGCGAAGTTACAGAGATTCTTGTTGAAGATGGGAAAATCAAAGGTGTTAAGACATATTCAGGAGCTGTTTACTATGCAAAAGCTGTTGTCTTAACGACAGGAACATATTTAAAGGCGCGCTGTATTTATGGAGAAGTCAGCAATCATACAGGACCAAATGGACTTCAGGCAGCAAATTACCTGACAGATTCCCTGAAGAGTCATGGAATCTCCATGAGACGATTTAAGACAGGGACACCAGCCAGAATTGATAAGAATACGATTGATTTTTCTAAGATGGCAGAACAGTTTGGAGACGAGAGAATTGTTCCATTCAGTTTTACAAATAAGGAAGAAGATATTAAGAGAGATCAGATTTCCTGTTGGTTAACTTATACGACGGAAGAGACACATGAGATCATTAAAGAAAATATTCACAGATCACCGTTATTTTCTGGTGCAATTGAAGGAACAGGACCTAGATACTGCCCATCGATCGAAGATAAGATCATGAAATTCCCAGATAAGAATAGACATCAGGTATTTATTGAGCCAGAGGGCGAGTACACGAATGAGATGTATGTTGGTGGTATGTCAAGCTCGTTGCCGGAAGATGTACAGTATAAGATGTATCACAGTGTGCCAGGATTAGAGAATGCTAAGATTGTGAGAAATGCTTATGCAATTGAATATGATTGTATTGATGCGACACAGCTAAAAGCTTCATTGGAATTTAAAGAGATTGACGGGCTATTTTCTGGTGGGCAGTTTAATGGAAGTTCAGGATATGAAGAGGCAGCAGCACAAGGTCTGATGGCAGGTATCAATGCTGCACGCAAACTGCAAGAAAAAGATCCAATTATTTTAGATCGTTCACAGGCTTATATTGGAGTTTTGATCGACGATCTGGTAACAAAAGAAACACAGGAACCATATCGTATGATGACATCAAGAGCAGAATATCGATTGTTGCTTCGTCAGGATAATGCCGATCTTCGTCTGACCAAGATCGGATATGAAGCAGGACTGATCAGTCAGGAAAGATATGATAAATTATTAGTAAAAGAACAGCAGATCGAAGATGAGATGAAACGACTAGAGGATATTAATGTGGGTGCGTCTAAAAATGTGCAGTCATTACTTGAAGAGCTTGGAAGTACAACATTAAAATCATCTGCTAAAATGACAGAACTGATCCGTCGACCGGAGCTTACTTATATGGATTTGGCACCAATCGATCCAGAGAGACCAGAGTATGATCTGGATGTTCAGGAACAGGTAAATATTAATATTAAATATGAAGGATATATCAAACGCCAGCTGTCACAGGTAAAACAGTTTAAGAAGATGGAAAAGAAGAGAATTCCGGAAGATATTGATTACGAAGATGTTGGAAGCTTACGAATTGAAGCGAAACAAAAGTTATCAAAGATCCGCCCATCTTCCATCGGACAGGCATCTAGAATTTCAGGAGTATCACCAGCGGATATTTCTGTATTACTGATTTATCTGGAACAGATGCACCACAGGAGATAATAGATGGAGAGATTAAGAGAAAAAGCAGCTGCATTTGGAATTAAATTGAGCGATCATCAGTTAGAGCAGTTTGAAACATACTATGAGATGCTTGTTGAGAAGAATAAAGTGATGAATTTGACAGCAATCACAGAGAAGAATGAAGTGATCGATAAACACTTTGCTGATAGTCTTGCATTGATCAAGAGTGGAGTTTCTTTAACTGGTCAGAAAATTCTTGATATTGGAACAGGTGCGGGATTTCCAGGAATTCCATTAAAGATCGCATTTCCAGAATTAGAGATCGTGTTACTGGATTCTTTAAATAAGCGTATTAAATTCTTAAATGAAGTGATAGAAGCACTTGGACTTGAAAAGATTACAGCAATTCATGGAAGAGCGGAAGATTTTGCAAAACAAAAGGAATATAGAGAACAATTTGATTATGTTGTTTCAAGGGCTGTTGCCAATCTGACAGTTTTATCAGAATATTGTCTTCCTTATGTAAAAGAGGATGGATATTTTCTGCCATATAAATCAGGAGATATTAAAGAGGAAGCAGCAAATTCAAAGAAAGCAGTGAAAATTTTAGGCGGCAGCATTGAGGATATTATTTCTTTTGAGATTCCGGATACGGATATGGCGAGAACGATCTTAAAGATTCATAAGACAAAAGCAACACCAAAACGTTTTCCGAGAAAAGCAGGATTGCCGACAAAAGAACCGATTTGCTAGAAGTTTATACTTTCATTTCTTTTCCTTATCGTTTATGATAAAAAGAAAGTGGGAAAATTATGGAAAAAAACAAAGATAAAAGTCACCTGATCGATCAGTTATATGACTATTTGGAAGAACAGATTCAGGAATTGAAAACTGATCGAAATCAACTGAATCATAAGATGCAGGATATGATTCAGGAGAAGAATGAAAAAGAAGGTGCGATCAATAATCAGCAGAAGATTTATCAGATCCGAAAGGTATTTTCTCCGCTTCCACTGGAGATTGAGGAGGAGAAGCAGCCTGTTTCTGAGGATATGATTCAGATTGAGAAAGAGATTCATGAATTTCAGATGATCCTGCGTGAAAAAGAAGAAAAGATAACAAAATTACATGATTACCAGAAGGGACTGGAAGAGACTTGCCTTTTTGCAGAAGAATTTGTGGAAAGGGAAGATCAGAAAATATTGTTTGTTCCAGCATTTGAACAGTTGATGGGATATGTTAAGAAACTTTATCCAACACAACGTATCAATTATCAGGATTCATCAGAGAGCTCAAAAGTATGCATGACATTTTCATTTTTAAAAGGTTTTCAGGCAGTGTTGGAGAGTCTTTTAAATGAGATAGGTGTTTTTGTTCTTAATTTTGAAATGAATATTGATGAGTATAAAATATTAATTAATATTGAAGCGAAACCAAAAGTTATAAAAAATGCAAAAGATTTCTATGAGAAGCGTTCTGTTTTAGAAAATAAACTAACAAAAGAATTTTCTATTGAACGATGGAAAACAAATGCAGTGGTGATCCAGACTATGATAGAGATGTAGAAAGGGAAGATTATGAGAAATAAAGTTATTGATCTACTAGATCAAACAATTGAAGAATTAGATAAAGAAAAAATTGATGGGATTCTTGAAATACCACCAAAAGATGATATGGGAGATTTTGCATTTCCATGTTTTCAGTTAGCAAAAGTATTTCGTAAAGCTCCGAATATGATCGCAACAGAGATTGCAGAAAAGATTCCTGCAAGTGAAGATGTATCAAAAGTAGAAGCAATGGGACCATATGTAAACTTCTTCTTGAATAAAGAGAATTATGTAAAAGAAGTACTGGCAAAGGTAAACGGTACTTATGGTGCACAGGAAATTGGAAAAGGAAAAACAGTATGTATCGATTATTCTTCTCCAAACATTGCAAAAAACTTCCACGTTGGACATTTAAGAACAACGATTATTGGAAACTCTTTATATCATATTTTTGATAAGCTTGGATATAAGGTAGAAAGAATTAATCACTTAGGTGATTGGGGAACACAGTTTGGTAAACTGATCGTTGCATATAAAAAATGGGGAAGCAAAGAAGCAGTTGAAGAAAAAGGTATTCCAGAACTGTTAAGAATCTATGTAAAATTTCATGAAGAAGCAGAGAAAGATGATACATTAAATGATCAGGCACGTGAATGGTTTGCAAAGATGGAACAAGGGGATGAAGAAGCACTATCTATCTGGGAATGGTTTAAAGATATCAGTATGGTAGAATATAAGAGAATCTATAAGATGCTGAATATGGATTTTGATCATTATACAGGAGAAAGTTTCTATCGTGATAAGACAGCAGCAGTTGTAGAAGAATTAAAAGAAAAGAATCTGCTAAAAGAAAGTGAAGGAGCAATGATCGTTGATCTTGATGAATATGATATGGCTCCTTGTTTGGTTATGAAGAAAGACGGAAGCAGTATTTATGCAACTCGTGATCTTGCTGCTATTTTCTATCGTAAGAAAGAATATAACTTTGATAAATGTATTTATGTTACAGGATTAGAGCAGAAATTACATTTTGCTCAAGTATTTAAAGTTGTTGAGTTAATGGGATATGAATGGGCTAAAGAAAACTTAATTCATGTACCTTATGGATTAGTAAGTTTAGAAGGTGGAAAACTTTCTACAAGAAGTGGTAACATCGTATATGCAGAAGATATCTTAAAAGAATCAGTATCTAAGATCAGAGAAATTATTGCAGAGAAGAATCCAGATCTGAAGGATAAAGAGGATGTTGCACAGAAAGTTGGAATCGGAGCAATTATCTTTAATGACCTATATAATCAGAGAATTAAAGATGTAACATTTACATGGAAGAAGATACACAGCTTTGATGGGGAAACAGGTCCTTATGTTCAGTACACATATGCACGTGCGGCAAGTGTATTAAGAAAAACAGGAATCACAGAAGTTGGAGAGATCGATCCATCTTTAGTAACAGATGAAACATCTGTTGCATTATTAAAAGAGATTGAAAGATTCCCTGAAGTGATCAAGGTGGCAGCAGATAGATTAGAACCATCTGTGATCTCAAGATATGTAATGGGAGTAGCTCAAAGTTTTAACCGTTTCTATCATGAAAACCAGTGTAATGTGGAAGATCAGAAGTTAAAAGAAGCGAGAGTTAAGATTGTGATCTTAGCAAAACAAGTAATTAAAGATGGTTTGGATCTGTTAGGAATTCAGTGTCCTGAACAAATGTAATAAAATCAAATTTGAGTAAATAAATAGCAGATGATAAGATTTTAAAAAATATGTGGAATTATGGAGTGTTCTTATTTGTGAAGACACTCCATTTTTCTTCTTGAAAAATAGTAGTATGCATTGATTATTTAATAAATGTTTCACGTGAAACATTCAATATAAAAACGAAAAGAATCTTAATAGTTATAAAAGTGAAATTGCACAAAAATTAATAAATGTTTCACGTGAAACATGTAGCAATGAAAAATAATTAGTGTTATAATATTGTTCAAAAGGAGAAAAAAATGGGAAGAATTATTGCAATTGCCAACCAGAAAGGTGGAGTTGGAAAGACAACGACAGCGGTAAATCTTTCGGCAGCATTAGCTGCAAGAGGAAAAAAGACTTTACTCGTTGATATGGACCCACAGGGGAATACCACCAGTGGCTTGGGATTAGAAAAAAACGAGCTGGATAAGACAACTTATGAGGTGATCACAGGAGAAGAGAAGATACAGAATTGTATCGTTAAAGACTTGTTTGATAATTTATCCTTACTTCCAGCAAATCGAAATCTGGCCGGAGCCGAGATCGAATTGATGACCGTTGATAAGATGCAGTTCATCATGAAACATAATCTTGAGAAAGTAAAGAAACAATATGATTTCATAATTATTGACTGTCCGCCAGCATTGGGAATGCTAACGGTTAATGCGATGACAGCAGCGAATACAGTGATCGTTCCAATTCAATGTGAATTTTATGCATTAGATGGATTAACTCAGTTGATCTATACGATTGAATTGATTCAGAAGAGTTTGAATCCAGATCTTACAATAGAGGGTGTTGTATTTACAATGTATGATGCCAGAACAAATCTGTCATTGCAGGTTGTTGAGAATGTAAAATCATATTTGAATCAGAATATTTACAAAACGATCATCCCAAGAAATGTACGTCTGGCAGAAGCACCAAGTCATGGACTTCCAATCAATTTGTATGACCCTCGTTCTTCAGGAGCAGAAAGTTACGACCTTCTGGCAGAAGAAGTTATCGAAAATGGAGGTGAAAATTAATGTCAGCAAAAAAAATGGGACTTGGAAGAGGTTTAAATACGCTGATTCCAAAAGCACCAATCGTTGACGAAGAAGACGTTGAGCAGGTAAAGAAAAAAGTTTCGAGATCGTCGAAAACAAAGAAAAAAGAAGAAACGAAAAAGGAACTTACTTTGCCAATCGATAAGATTGAGCCGAATCCAGATCAACCAAGAAATCAGTTTGATGAGGATACGTTGCAGGAACTTGCAGATTCTATTAAACAGTATGGAATGTTACAGCCAATCCTCGTTACTCCAAAGGATGATTTCTATGAGATCATTGCAGGGGAGAGAAGATGGAGAGCTGCAAAACAGGCAGGATTGAATGAAGTTCCAGTTATGATTAGAAAATACAATGAAAATGAAATTGTAGAAATTGCACTGATTGAAAACATTCAGAGAGATAACTTAAATCCAATCGAAGAAGCAATGGCTTATAAGCGATTGATGGAAGAATTTGAATTAAAACAGGATGAAGTTGCGACGAAAGTAAGTAAGAGTCGTGCATCAATTACCAACTCATTAAGACTTTTAAAACTAGATCCAAGAGTACAGAAGATGCTAGAGGAAGAGATGATCAGCACAGGACATGCAAGAGCTTTATTAGCAATCTCAAATAAGGATAAACAATATGAAATTGCTCAGAAAGTTTTTGATGAAAAATTAAGTGTTAGAGACATTGAAAAGCTGGTAAAAGATCTGAAGAAAATCAAAAAAAATAAAAAAGAAGAAAAAGATGTTCATGATTTCCTTTACACTGAATTAGAAGAATCTATGAAACAGATTCTAGGAAGTAAAGTCAGTATCAAAAATAAAAAGAATAATAAAGGAAAAATAGAAATTGAGTATTATTCACGCGATGAGTTAGAACGTATCGTGGATATGATCAGATCAATTTAGGAGGAACATAAGATGACAGATTTTTTTAACAGCGTAGGCATGGAATATGTAGTGATTGGTCTTGCAGCAGCATTACTTTTAGCACTGATTCTTGTGATCGTTGCTTTAGTAAAAGTTGGGAAATTAAGAAAACGATACGAAAAGTTTTTATCTGGGAAAGATGGAAAATCGTTAGAGGAAAGTATCGTTAAAAGATTTGATAAATTAAATGAGATCATTGTGGAACAAGACTTTCTTGAACAGGAAATACAGAGAATTGACGAAGAGCATAAGAGTAGTTTTTCTAAGATGGAAGTCTATAAATATAATGCATTTTCTGATATGGGTGGAGAAACAAGCTTTGTAATCGCATTACTTGACCATAATAATAATGGAACACTTTTAAATGGAATGAGCAGTCAGAATGCAACTTATGTCTATGCAAAAGAAATTAGAAATGGTGCTTCAAAAGTAGCATTATCAAATGAGGAAAAATTGACATTAGAAAAATGTATCAATAAATAATTGGAGGAAAAAATGTTAGATATTAAATTTTTAAGAGAAAATCCAGATGTAGTAAAACAGAACATCAAAAACAAATTCCAGGATCGTAAATTACCGTTAGTTGATGAGGTCATTGAACTGGATAAAGAAAACCGTGAGATCAAACAGGAAGTTCAGGCACTTCGTGCGGATCGTAATAAATTATCCAAACAGATCGGTGCACTGATGGGACAGGGTAAAAAAGAAGAAGCAGAAGAAGTAAAAAAACAGGTTACAGCATCTGCTGATCGTATTGAAGAATTAAGTGAAAGAGAAAAAGTTGTTGAAGAAAAGATCAAAGAGATCATGATGACAATTCCAAATATCATTGATCCATCTGTACCAATCGGAAAAGATGACAGTGAAAACGTAGAACTTGAAAGATTTGGTGAGCCAGTTGTTCCTGATTTTGAAGTTCCATATCATACAGAAATCATGGAAAGTTTTGATGGAATCGATCTTGACAGTGCAAGAAAAGTTGCAGGTAATGGATTCTATTATCTGATGGGAGATATCGCAAGATTACATTCTGCAGTCATTGCTTATGCAAGAGACTTCATGATCGATCGAGGATTTACTTATTGTGTACCACCTTTCATGATCAGAAGCAATGTTGTAACAGGTGTTATGAGTTTCGATGAAATGGATGCGATGATGTATAAGATCGAAGGCGAAGACTTATATCTGATCGGTACAAGTGAACATTCTATGATCGGTAAATTTATTGATACAACAACAGAAGAAGCAGAATTACCAAAAACACTAACAAGCTATTCTCCATGTTTCAGAAAAGAAAAAGGAGCACATGGTATTGAAGAACGTGGTGTTTACAGAATTCATCAGTTTGAGAAACAGGAAATGATCGTTGTATGTAAACCAGAAGAAAGCAAGGATTGGTATGAAAAATTATGGAAGAACACAGTTGATTTATTCCGTTCTATGGATATCCCAGTTCGTACATTAGAGTGCTGCTCTGGTGATTTAGCAGATCTGAAAGTAAAATCTGTTGACGTAGAAGCTTGGTCTCCAAGACAGAAGAAATACTTTGAAGTAGGAAGCTGTTCTAATCTTGGTGATGCACAGGCAAGAAGACTGCGCATCCGTATCAAAGGTGAAAATGGAAATTACTTTGCGCATACATTAAATAATACAGTAGTAGCACCACCTAGAATGCTGATCGCATTCTTAGAGAACAACTTAAGAGAAGATGGAAGCGTTGCAATTCCAGAAGTTTTAAGACCATATATGGGTGGAAAAGAATCTCTGCAGCCTAAAAAATAAAGAATAAGAATTCAAAAAAGCGTCTCAAGATATGAGGCGCTTTTTCTTTTACAAAGGTTTATGATATTATATACGATAAAGAAAGGTTTAAGGAAAGGTGGGAAGGAAGCAAATGAAAGCAAAGATTATGATCGTGGAAGATCATGAACCAATTCGAAATGAATTAAAGATTTTGTTAAGTAAATACGGATATGAGATCATAGCGTTAGATCGTTTTGATACAGTTGTTGAAGAGTGCTTGAGAGAAGATGTAGATCTGATTTTATTAGATATTAATCTTCCGTTTTATGATGGTTATTATGTGTGCAGAGCAATCAGAGAGAAATCAGAAGTACCGATCATTGTTGTTACTAGCAGAGATAGTGAGATGGATGAGTTAATGAGCATAAATCTGGGAGCTGATGATTTTGTTACCAAACCATATAATACACAAATTTTATTGGCGAGAATTTCGGCAATGTTGAAACGGACACAGAAAGAAACGGTGAATGATTCTTTACAATATAAAGGCTTAAAATTACAGTTGAATAACAGTACTGTTATTTATAAAGATCATGAGATTGAGCTTAGTAAAAACGAAATAAGAATATTGTATACATTGTTGCAACATAAAGAGAATATTGTAAGCAGAGATCAATTAATGGAATCTTTATGGCAGTCAAATGAATTTATTGATGATAATACATTAACAGTGAATATAAATCGAGTGAGAAAAAAATTAGAAGCAGCAGGACTGAAAGATTTTATAAAAACAAAAAGAGGGCAGGGTTATATGATATGAAAACCAAAGATTTGTTTAGAATGGAGTATGCCCAGATTCTGATATATATTGTATTTTTGGGATTATTGGAAGTGTTGCTTTTTATTTTTGAAGTGAATTATTTTCTTATGATATATTTGCTGTTGATCGGATTGATTCTGGAAGGAGTTTATTTATGCCAGCGGTATATGAAAAAATATCGGTATTATAAAAAAGTGAAAGCAAAACTGGATATATTGGAACAAAAATGCATGATAACAGAAATGTTAGAATTGCCAGATTTTGCAGAAGGAGAGTTTCTATATGAAATATTGCAGACGTGCAACAAGTCCATGAATGATGAGATATTGAAATATAAGATAGAGGCAGCAGGATACCGAGAATATATTGAGATGTGGATTCATGAAGTAAAAACACCATTGGCAGCAACAAGACTGATCCTTGAAAATCATCCAAGTGAGATCACACGGGCAATGGATGAAGAAATGCAGCAGATCAATTATTATTTGGAGCAGGCGCTGTATTATGCGAGGAGTAATAGTGTAGAGAAAGACTATCTAGTGAAAGAGTTAAATTTAAAAGAAGTGGTAGAAAATGCGGTAAAAGCAAATGCAAAAAGTCTGATCGGAAATAAGATAAAAATTAAAATAGAGAATCTGGATCAGAAGATCTTCAGCGATGAAAAATGGGTTTTATTTATATTAAATCAAGTTATCAGCAATGCAATAAAATATAAAAAAGAAGAAGCAGAAATATCATTTTGTGCAAGATGTGAAAAGAATGAAATACTTCTGGAAATCAGAGACAATGGAATTGGAATCTCACCAAAAGATTTGCCAAGGATCACGGACAAAGGGTATACTGGAACTACAGGAAGAAACTATCAAAAATCAACAGGGATGGGGTTATATTTGTGTAAGAAACTTTGCAGCAAATTGCAACTAAGTTTTTACATCGAATCTAAAGAAGAAGAATACACGAAAGTAACAATCGGCTTCCCAAGAAATTCTATGATTTTTTTAAATGAAGAATGATCAGACAGGAGGTTTACAATGTTTGCAGATTATCATGTACATTCACATTTTAGTGAAGACACAGATTTCCCAATGGAACTTGAAATTCAGAAAGCGATCAAATTAGGGATGGATGAATTATGTTTTACAGAACATTCAGATTATGATGTGCCAACTGTCGTTAATTGTGATTATGATGTTTATTTTGAAGAAATGGAAAAAATGAAAGATAAGTATAAAGGGCAGATCACATTAAAGACAGGAATTGAATTTGGAATTCAGACGCATACGACGAAAGCGTATGAAGAAACATTCAGACAGTATCCGTTTGATTTTGTAATCTTTTCTTGTCATCAAGTTGAAAACAAAGAATATTGGAGACAAGAGCCACAGGAAGGAAAGACACAGTTAGAATACAATCGAAGGTATTATCAGGAGATTTTGGATGTTGTTAAAGTATACAAAGATTACAGCATTCTTGGTCATCTTGATGTGATCAAAAGATATGATAAGCAAGGAGAAATCGAATTTGAAAAGATTCAGGATCTGATCGAGCAGATTTTTGAAGTTGTGATCGCAGACGGAAAGGGAATTGAACTTAATACTTCAAGCCGTGTATATAAACTGAAAAGTCTAATGCCATCAAAAGAAATTCTGAAACTGTATCATGATATGGGAGGTAAGATCATTACGATTGGATCAGATGCACATAATGCAGACCGGATCGGTGACTGCGTAATGGAGTCACAGAAGATTTTAAAAGATATTGGTTTTGATGGAATTTATACTTTTGAAAAGATGAAACCAGAATTTCATAGATTTTAAGATAAATTAAAGAGGTGCCTATTGTTTTTAACAAATAGACACCTCTTTACATATTATTTTAGATTTCAAGATTATTTATCAAGTAAGATTAGTGCCATAAATACAAGATCTTCGTCTCCGATATTCTCAATGGCATGTCCAGCTCCATCACATGTGAATGTAGTATCTCCTGGATGTACTTCATATTTTGTACCATTGTCATTATAAAGTCCTTTTCCCTGAAGGATATGGTAAGCTTCGCCTTCACCTTCATGAGTGTGATATGCAAGAGCAGAACCAGGTGGTACGATGACTTTTCCGAACAGACGACTGCTATCTTTCATTTCTTTTTCTGTTAAGAATTCCATTTTCTTTAATGGGTTATCAGAACCATTTGCATCAGGAATTGTGCCAATTTTTACATCTTCATTTTTTAAAAACATGTTGAGTCCCTCCTTTATATAGTCATGTTAAGTTTAGTATAGTAGCTTTTTGATAAAATAGCAATATGACAAAATTGTAAGTTTTGTGTAAGGAAGTTCGATGGATACGAAGATGATTTACTGGTATATTATAGACAAGACAATAAGAGAAACCAAAAAAGATAAGGAGATGGAAAAATGAGTTCTGTATTGAAAGTAGATAATATAGAAAATATTATGGGAGTAAAGCGAATCTTACAAAAGCGATCGATCGTATCAGTTTTGAAGTGGAAGAGGGGGAGTATATTGGAATTATGGGGGCTTCCGGAAGTGGGAAGACGACATTATTAAATTGTATTTCAACGATCGATCAGGTGACTGCGGGAAATATTATGATCAATGGAATGGATATCACAAAATTGAAAGGAAAACATCTTTCAAGATTCAGACGAGAGGAATTAGGATTTATCTTCCAAGACTTTAATCTGTTAGATACATTGACAGCATTTGAAAACATTGCGTTGGCGCTTACGATCATGAAAATTCCTGCAAGAGAAATTGAAGACAGAGTCAGATCAATCGCAGAAAAGTTGATGATCACAGAAGTATTGAACAAATATTCATATCAAATGTCAGGAGGACAGAAGCAGAGAGTGGCAAGTGCCCGAGCGATGATTACAAATCCATCTCTGATCTTAGCGGATGAGCCAACAGGAGCTTTGGACAGCAAGGCGGCCAGAATGCTGCTTGACAGTATGGAAACGATGAATGTGGAATTAAATGCAACGATTCTGATGGTAACACATGATGCATTTACAGCCAGTTACTGTAAACGTATTTTGTTTATCAAGGATGGAAAGATTTTTAATGAATTGGTTCGAGGAAATGATTCGAGAAAACGATTTTTTGACCGTATCATTGAGGTTGTGACATTGCTTGGAGGTGACAGTACAAATGTATTCTAAGATCGCATTAAGTAATGTCAAAAAGAGTATTCGTGATTATACGATTTATTTTCTGACATTAACATTTGGAATTTGTTTGTTTTATATGTTTAATTCTGTTCAGGCACAACAGGCTGTCTTAAAGCTGAATGCAAGCCAGAAATCAATGATGCATCTAATGTCTGTGATCATTAATGGAATTTCTGTGTTTGTTGCAATTATTCTTGGATTTCTGATTGTTTATGCAAATCAGTTTCTAATGAAGCGGCGGCATAAGGAAATGGGAATCTATCTGTTGTTAGGAATGGAAAAACGACAGGTATCAAAGATTCTTCTGATAGAGACTTTATTGATCGGTGTTTTGGCATTGATTGCAGGATTGGTTTCAGGTGTGTTTTTATCACAAGGACTTGCGATGTTGACAGCAAAGATGTTTGCGGTTCAGATGAAAGAGTTTCGGTTTGTTTTCTCACAAACTGCATTTATTCAGACTATTTTGTATTTTGCAATTATTTTTATCATTGTGATGATATTTAATGGAATTACGATATCAAAATATAAACTGATCAATCTGTTGGATTCAGCAAAAAAAAATCAGAAAGCAAGATTAAAAAATCCTATATTGTCGGTTATTCTATTTTTGATATCCATTGGAATTCTTGGAGTAGCATATCATTTAATCCAAAAAAACCAGATGCTTGCTGTGGACAATGACTTTAAGATCAGCGTAATTCTTGGAGTAGCAGGAACATTTCTCTTTTTCTTTTCATTATCAGGATTCTTATTAGAACTGGCGAAAAGAAGTAAGAAATTTTATTATAATGGATTAAATATGTTTGTGTTAAGACAGATCAATTCAAAGATCACAACAACCTTTGTTTCTATGTCGATGCTTTGTCTGATGTTGTTTTTAGCAATTAGTGCGTTTGCGACCGGAAGTGGATTGGCGTCTTCAGTGAAAACAGATTTAGAAGATATGACAAAGTTTGATTACACTTTTTATGGAGTATCAGAAAAAGGATATCAGGAAGAACAGCAACAGAAATTTATGAAAAGATTAGATGCGCTTGGATTAACAATAGAAAAAGATGCAAAAGAAATTTTACCGATCACGATATATCAAAATGGTACATTTCGCAAGTGCAGATATAAAATGGAGCCATTATTAAAGGGAAGAGAAAAGTATTCAGATTATACAAAAGATTATGTGAAGAAACTTTATGAGATTCCGCTAACTTTTGCAAAACTATCTGAATATAATAAAATCCGAAAAGCAATCGGAGAAAAAGAATTAACCCTGAAATCAGATGAATATATATTAAATTGTGATTATGGCAATCTGATACCGATAATGGAAAAGGCAGCTAGTGATAAGCAAAAACTTACATTGGATGGAAAAACATATAAAATGAAATATGGATTACAAAAAGATACATATATGGTAACAGCAGCTAAAACAGATATGGGAACAGTCATTTTAAATGATGAAATCATCCAGTCATTAAAGATTGATTATTCTACATTATATTTAAACATTAATTGGAAAGGAAATGCACAGAAAGCATCAAAACATTATAATGAACATTTAAAGCAGATGATCGCAAATAGTAAGATGAAAAACTCTCCATACTCAGCAACATTTTCAAAGGAAGAAGTATATGAACAAAGTACTGGTTTAAGTACGATCATGACATACATTGCAATATATATTGGTCTTGTATTTTTAATTACATGTGCAGCAGTACTTGCATTACAGCAATTGAGTGAAAATGCAGATAATATTGAAAAATACCAATTATTAAGTAAAATTGGAACTTCGCAAAAAATGATCAATCATGCGATCAAAGCACAGATCATCTTGTATTTTTGTCTGCCTTTAAGTTTGGCGTTGATTCATTCTTATGTAGGAATCAAAACAGCAAAAATCCTGATATCAACGTTAGGACAGATTAATATAACAAAAGCAGCAGCGCAGTCATTGATCATTGTGATTGTTATTTATATTGGATATATGATTGCAACTTATCTAGGAAGCAAGAGTATGCTGAAAGAAAAATAGAGAAAGAAATGACAGAAGATCAAAATCTGTCATTTCTTTTTTTGAGCTATTAATAATGTTACCGGTTAATGTCTGTTTGGAAGCATTTAATTTTACAGTACCTCCTTATGTTCATTAGTATAAAAATCAAATGTGTTCAAATTATTTTGAAAACCTGAACAAACTATGAAGAATATACATGATTGAAAATGAAAGAAAATGATTGACTATGATTGAAATTGTGATATACTTAAATAAAAGCGAAAAGAGGTGATATTGTGTTAGCGCAAGAGCGATTTGAACGCATTTTAGAGATTTTAAGAGAGAAACAGTCAGTCACCGTGGTAGAACTGACAGAAAAACTGAACACCTCAGAGTCCACGATACGAAGGGATTTAACGGAATTAAACCGACAAGGTCTTTTGATCAAGGTTCATGGAGGAGCTACTGCGATCAAATCTGTGTTATCAAGAGAAGAAGAAGTTATAACCAAGTCAAAGAAACACCAGGAAGAGAAGCGAAAGATTGCAAAATATGCAGCATCTTTGATCAATAAAGAAGATATCGTGTATCTTGATGCAGGAACAACGACAGAAATGATGTTAGATTATCTCAGAGAATATGACGTTATTTATGTGACAAATGGGATCACACATGCGAGAAAACTGATGAACGCAGGATTTAAGGTCCATTTGATCGGAGGCGAGATTAAAGCGGTAACAGAAGCATTGGTTGGAGAAGAAGCATTAGAACAGCTTGATAAATATAACTTTACTAAGGGCTTTTTCGGAACAAATGGGATTGATCTGAAGCGGGGATTTACAACGCCAGATCAGAAAGAGGCAGCAGTTAAGAAGAAAGCGATGGAACAGTGCCAGAAAACATATATTCTTTCGGATGCAAGCAAATTCAATGTGATCTCAACTATTAAATTTGCAGATTTAAAGAAGGCAGAGATCATTACAGATCATTTAGAAAACAAAGAGTTCAAAAGAATCACAAACATTGAGGAGGTATTTTCATGATTTATACAGTAACATTTAATCCAGCAATTGATTATGTAATTAAAGTAGACAACCTGACATTAGGACAGGTAAACAGGACAACAAGAGAATACATTTTCTGCGGAGGAAAAGGTATTAATGTATCTCATCTACTTGCTAATCTTGGAGTAGATAGTGTAGGACTTGGATTTATAGCTGGATTTACAGGAGATGTTATTGAATCAGGAGCGAAAGAACTTGGATTTAAGCCAGATTTTATCAGAGTACGTGAAGGAATGACACGTATCAATGTTAAGGTAAAATCCAACGAAGAAAGCGAGATCAATGGATTAGGACCAGTTATTCATGATGATGAATTAGAGCAGATGTTTAAGAAATTAGATGAATTAGAAGATGGAGATATTTTAGTTCTTGCAGGAAGTATTCCAGCAACACTTCCATCAGATGTATATGAAAGAATCATGGGACGTTTGCAGGGAAAAGACATCCGAATCGTTGTAGATGCAACAAAAGACTTGTTGTTAAACGTATTAAAATATCATCCATTCCTGATTAAACCAAACAATCATGAATTAGGAGAAATGTTTGATGTTGTGCTAAAGACAAATGATGAGATTGTTGAGTATGCAAAGAAACTTCAGGAAAAAGGCGCAAGAAATGTGTTAGTTTCCATGGCAGGAGATGGAGCAATCCTGATCACAGAAGAAGGAGAAGTTCATGTAACACCTTGTCCAAAAGGAGAAGTTAAGAACTCTGTAGGAGCTGGAGATTCCATGGTAGCAGGATTTATCACAGGATATTTGAGAAGTAATGGAGATTATAATGAAGCACTGAAGATGGGGACAGCAGCAGGAAGTGCGACTGCATTTTCAGAAGATGTTGCAACTGGCGAGAAGATTATGGAATTATATAAAACATTATAATGAAATAGCATACAATGAAAGAAAATTATGATAAAATGAACCTAAGAAATTAGGTTCATTTTTTGTGCGTAATTTTATAAAAACTGGAGGACATCATGACGAAAAAAGAAGCAAGACAACAAGTAAAAGAATGGATGAAAAAATTAGACAAAAATTATATAGAAAAAGCAGATCAATCGATTTTTGAACAGGTAAAAGAGTTAAAAGAATTTCAAGAGGCAAAAACTATTTTTTGTTATGCAAGTATGAAAAATGAAGTTGACACATGGCAGCTGATAGCATTGGCACTGAAACAGGGGAAGAATGTCGGAGTTCCATTGTGTATTGGGAAAGGAATCATGGAAGTGAGACAGATTCATGCTTTAGATGATTTTGAGGAAGGGGCATATGGAATCATGGAACCATCCAGAAGGTGTCCAATCTTATCGAAAGAGAAGATTGATATGGCGGTAATACCTTGTGTAAGTGCAGATAGAGAAGGCCGTAGACTTGGACATGGAGCAGGATTCTATGACCGTTTTTTAGATGGAGTAACATTTCCAAAGATTCTGGTATGTTATAAAGAGTTAATGATGGATCATGTACCGACAGAGGAGCATGATATTTTGATGGATCAGGTTATTTGTGACGAATAATGAAGTAATAGAATGATTAAGCAGGAGAGATGATAGACATGAGAAAGATTTTAAAGAAAACAGCAACATTAATGATGACAGCAGTGATCGGAGTATCTATGAGTTGTCCCAAGATGATAGTTTATGCGGGACAGAGAATGCAAATGCAAGAGAGATATACGACTCCAAAAGAATGGAATTATACAGAAATCACAGCATATCAGTTTGGATCTACAGATAAATTTGAAGATTATCTTCAGACAGGTGGTACACATCTATACAATGATAAATTTCAGGAAAAGGATCATATGGTCAAAATTACGGTTGCAGATTCAGGGTATTTTACAATTGCAACACAAACAGATGGAAATAGATCGCAGAAGATAAATCTCTATGATTCAACGAAGGAGAAAGTTTTAGCTCAAACGACATCTGATGGAGACCTGGAATATGGAAGGCTTGCAAAAGCAGGTGAGGTCTTCTATCTTCAAATGCCAGAAAAAATCGATAAAATATTTGTGACAACAGGTGTGATCAAAGATGGATTTGGATCTATGAAAGCATCAGATACTTATTATGAATCAGGAACTGGAAGTACCACATATCATCCATTTTCAATTAAGAAGAGATCTGCGGTGGAATTTAACATTTCAGCGATCGATCGAAACAGTGGGATCACTTATGCACACATCGAAAAGAAAGAAAACGGACAATGGAAAAGAATCGATGATATGGTAAAGATCAAGCCAGCATCTTATGATGATGATTTTGTTCATGGATTGACTAAAGGTGAATATCGCCTAGCGATCAAAGCACCGACAACACAGTTAAATGCAGTCTCATATACAAGCAGTTCTAAAAGTAAAAAGGTAGCATATAAGAAATCAAAGGCAAAGAAGATCAAACTGGATGGACAAACATCGAATATATATACAACAGGAGAGAAAACTTCAAGATGGTATAAAATAAGTATTACATCTACAAAGAAGAAAAGAATTCTGAATCTTGGAAAGAACACAGTTTCTGGAGGATACAAGTTTACAATTTATAAAAAGGGAAAGAAAAAAGCAATTAAAACAATTAAGGTAACAGGAAATGCAAATGCGAAGATAGCGAAAATGCCAAAGAAAAAAGGAACATATTATATCAGAATCTCAAAGCTTACAAAGAAAACAAATGGAACGTATGAAATAGGGTATTATTAATCCAAATCAAAATATAAGGAGGAATTTCTATGGCAAGAAGGGGAATCAAGAAAATGGGAGCAGTTCTGATAGCAGCAGGTTTAAGCATTGCAATGTGTAGCCCATCAGTATCTGCAAATGTAAGGACAAATATTAATACAGACAAGATAACACAGAAAAAGACAGCCAGATATGTTGAACCAGAAGAATGGAACAAAGAGGAATTGACTGCATATCAGTTTGATTCAGAAGTAGATATGATGAAATATCTGGTGAGCGGTGGAATGCATTTATATAATAAGAATTATAAAGGCAGTGACCGTTGGGTAAAGATCAAAGTTGCAGATCCAGGGCTGTTTATGGTTGGTGTCGTAAGTAACGATGAGACAAAAATACCAGTATATGATGCGTCAAAGAAAAGAATTATAGTAAATAATTTAAATGATGGCGGGGACAAAGAATATGTAGGTATCGTGAAAACAGGAGATGAATTTTATGTAAAACTGCCAGAGAAGATAGACAAAGTGATCATTTTAACTGGTGTGATCAAAACCGAATTTACTTCCATGGCGAATCAGAAAAGTTATTATGAACTTGGAAAAGGGACAACAACCTATCATCCATTTTCCGTAGCGAAACGCTCAAAAGTACAATTTGATATTACATCCATCGGAAAGAAACATGAAAAAGTTGGAGTATACATTGAGAAAAATGTAAATGGGACATGGAAAAAAGTCGGATACAGCACAACGGTAAAACCAGATAAATATGACAGTACAGTGCTCTATGGATTAGAGGTAGGAAAATATCGTCTGGCGTTAAAAACACCGAAAGATCAGATTATTAATGTAGAATATACAAGGGACAAATCAAAGAAAAAGGCAGCCTATAAGAAATCAAAAGCGATCAATCTAAAATCAGATATTGACAGTATATATACTTCCACAGAAAAAGCAGCGCGTTGGTATAAGGCTTCTGTTTCATCTACCAAAAAAAGAAAAGCAGTTACATTGTCCAAAGATTCTGTGGGTGGAGGTTTTAAATTCTGTGTTTATCAAAAAGGAAAACGGTTAAAAACAGTAAAAGTCACAAAGAATGATAAAGTTAAGACAGTAAAACTTCCAAAGAAAAAAGGAGCATATTATGTGAAAGTTACGAAACTTACAAGCAAAACAACGGGGGCATATTATTTGGGAACGTATACATATTAAGAATCACAAGGAGGGAAACAGGATGAAAAAAATGAAAAGTAGGTCATTTCGTATTCTTATGGCAGCAGTCATATCAGCAGCGATGCTGTGTCCGCAGGTTAAAGTATCAGCAGCGGATGGCTTAGTATCAAAAGCAGTTACATCATATTTTCCGAGTAAAACAGTAATGAAGAAAACAGCAAGAAAAACAGAGCCGGAAGAATGGAATCAAAAAGAAATTAAAGCATACAAATTTGGAACTCTTGAAGATGCCTTATATTATGCGCTGACTGGCGGGATCAAATATTATGATCAGAATTATTTTAAAAATCCAGATCTGATCAAGCTCACTCCAGTAGAATCAGGAGCTTTAGGACTGGCAGTTGTTGGGGATAATAAACAGGAAGCAATTCTATATGATTCCAATAAAAAAATGATCAAGAAATTGCCACTGTCCTATGTAAAGGCGCAGGTAAATGCAGGAGAAACTTATTATATAGAATTTCCAAAGAACTGTAAAGAAGGATTGATCACAGCTTACGTATTACAAAATGAATGTGGTGGGTTAGCAAAAAACGACCTCAATATGCAAAAAGGTGAAGAAAAAGAAACTTATCACACATTTAAAATGACAAAAAGAGGATTTGCAGGTTTTGTTGTTGCATCCATGGTAGAAGATGGTGGAAATACAAGCTATAAAGTTCAGAAAAATGAAAAAGGAAAATGGATCACAATCGGAAGAACAAAGTCATTTAAACCAACAAACGAAGACGAAACACAGATTGCAGTAGGTTATGGACTTAGTAAAGGAAACTACCGTCTAGTATTGAAGGCTCCAAAAGAGCAGCTCAATACAATGTTGTATACGACAAAAAATTATGCCAAAAAGAAAGTTGCCTATAAGAAATCCAAAGCAAAGAATCTAAATGCAACAGAGATGTATACAATGAATGAAAAAGCAGCCCGTTGGTATAAAGTATCTGTAAAATCCAGCAAAAAGCAAAGCAAATTGAAGATTTTAACAGTTGCAGATCAAGGTGGATTTAAGTTTACGATCTATGAGAGAGGTAAGAAAAAACCAGTTAAGACAGTAAAAACATCTGCAAAACACTTAGAAAAGACAGTAAAGCTTCCAAAGAAAAAAGGAATGTATTATGTCAAAGTAAGCAAGCGTACTAAGAAGACAAATGGATACTATGAGATTAAGAAATAACGGTTAGAATAGAACGTCAAAAAAGGAATTGTCAGAAAAGACAGTTCCTTTTTTTTAATGAAAAAAAAACTCACTTACTATTCTTGAAACAAAATTAAAAAAATTATAAACTATAGGTTAGGAAATACTAACCTAGAAGGATGAAATAAATGAAACTAAAAAAGTTAATATGCATAGTGATGATCAGTGTTTTAGGGGTACTATCATTCGCCGGATGTGCCAAGAAACAGGACGAAAAGAAGACAGAAACAAGTAGTGAAGCAAGTACACAGGAAGCAAGTGCGCAAGTTTTTGCCATGGATACCTATATGAATCTGAAAGCATATGGAAAGAATGCGCAAAAAGCAGTGGATGATGCTAAGAGTGAGATTGAGCGATTAGATCAGCTATGGTCAGCGGTAGATAAAAACAGTGAGATCTATCAGCTGAATCAGAAGAAAAAAATGAAAGTATCTGATGAGACATTAGAATTGATCGAATTTGCAAAGAAAAAATCAAAAGAATCAAACGATGCTTTTGATATTTCTATCTATCCGATCGTAGAATTATGGGGATTCCCGACACAGAAATATCGTGTGCCATCGGACAGAGAAATTCAGAAACTTCTGAAAAACGTAAATAGTCAGAAAATCAAAATTAATAAGAAAACAAATGTTGTGACATTAGAGAAGAATATGAAGATTGATCTTGGAGGAATTGCTAAAGGATACACATCACAAAGAATTGCAAAAATCTATAAAAAGGATGGTGTGAAAAGCGGTGTGATCAGTCTTGGTGGTAACGTACAGGCAATCGGAACAAAAACAGATGGAAGCCGATGGAAAGTCGGAGTGCAGTCACCAGATGATACAGAAAGTATGATCGGTGCATATGAAGCTGCTGATGAAGCAGTCATTACATCTGGAGCATATGAAAGATACTTTGAGAAAGATGGGAAAACATATCATCATATCATTGATCCAGCAACTGGAAAACCATCCGAAAAAGATCTGAAATCAGTAACGATCATCAGCAAAAATGGTACATTATCTGATACATTGTCAACAACATTGTTTGTTATGGGGAAGGATAAAGCTATTTCTTACTGGAAGGAACACAGCAAAGAATTCAATATGATCCTTGTTGATGAAAATAATAAGGTATATATTTCACAGGGAATCAAAGATCATTTTAGTTCAGATAGTGATTTTACAGTAATAAAAAAATAAAACGTTAACAGATAGAAAGAGAGAAGGAAAAATAAAAATGAAGATCATTGATCAGTTAAAGAAAGTCAATCTGATTCAGTTTGTGCCTGCGATTTTTGTGATCAGTCTGGTTGGAAACAGTGTTTTTGGATATACGGCACCAAAGTCAGAAAAATCAAAAAATAATTCTGAAAATCAGGTAGAAGCTGCAACGACACAAGCGAAAAAGAAAACAAAGAAAGCAAATGCTGGGGATATTGATCTAAGCAAGATCAAGGATGGAACTTATGAAGGACAGGCAAACGGATATCGTGGTTTGGTAAAGGTTTCAGTTACTGTAAAAGATCATAAGATCACAGCGATCAAAGTATTAAGTAATTCCGATGATGCCGCATTTTTCAATCGTGCATCAGCAGGTGTGATCAAAAATATTCTGGCAAAGCAGTCATTAAAAGTTGATGTTGTCAGTGGAGCAACTTACAGTTCAAATGGAATCATTAAGGCAGTAAAAAATGCGTTAACAGGGGAAGAAGATAAATCATCCGCAAAAGCAGGCGGATCTTCTGCAAAATCTGCAGGAAGTGTTGGTACAGCGGATGAATCAGGAACATACAAAGATGGTACATTTGTTGGTACAGCCGCTGGATATCATGGTACTGTAAAAGTTTCTGTGACGATCAAAAAGAATAAGATCAAATCAATTAAAATTTTGGAAAATCATGATGATGCAGCGTATTTTAACCGTGCAAAAGGTATTTTACTTCCATTGATGGTTAAGAAGCAGAGCACAAATGTAGATGCTGTCAGTGGGGCTACATTTAGTTCCAATGGTATTATCAAAGCCGTGCGTAATGCGTTAAGCAAAGCGGCCGTTAATAAATCATCTAGTGACAGTAGTTCTACATCTACAACAAAGGACACAACGAAGAAAGATACAACAGAGAAAGTATCAGGAACATACAAAGATGGTGTTTACGAAGGAACTGGAACAGGATTCAGAGGAAAGATCACTGTCAGTGTTCGTATCAAGAAGAGCAAGATCGTAGAGATCAAACTTGTGAAAAATGAGAAAGATGATGCAGCATATTTTGAACGTGCATGGTCTGAAGTGCCATTTAGTATTATCGCGGTACAATCAGCTAATACAGATAAAGTTGATGCAGTTAGTGGTGCTACATATAGCTCAAAAGGTATCATGGCAGCAGTCAGAGATGCGTTAAAGAAAGCATTGGCGAAAAAAGATACGGAAACTACAGTAGAAACAAATAATACGAACAATAGTACAAATGATAATAATACGAATACTGATAATTCATCTGAGGATAATACAACAACTGTACCAACAACACCGACAGATCAAACGTATACAGGAAGTGCAGTATGTGAGCCAGATGAAGATGGAGATTTTGACGCATATGATCTTACTTTAGAAGTTGTAGTTTCATCTGATGGAAAAGTAAAAGGAATCCAAAATATAAAATGGTCAGATAAAAGCATGCAATCATGGTATAAGGATGCGGAAAAAAAGATAGTTCCTCAATTGATCGCAAATGGTTTGGATACTTCAAAAAATTATGACGTGGTAACAGGAGCAACATGTTCAAGCAATGCATTGATCAATGCATACAAGAACGCAATTTCAAAGATAAACCAATAGGTAGAGGAACAAAAAAGAGATATGAAACAATTAAAAAAATACAAGCATTTTTTAATGAGACTTCTAAACCTTGTGCTGATCGTTGGAGTGTGTTTTGCATATCATAATATTGCAACGATCCGGGCAGAAAAAGAAGCGAAGATCGCAGCTGAGAACAGTGGTTCGGGTTCATGGAAGGACGGAACTTATGAAGGCAGCGGTCAGGGATTTGGAGGTCAGATCGTTGTGAGTGTGACCATAAAAAATGGTTCCATCGATGACATTCAGATCAAAGAAGCGAAAAATGAAGACAGTGCATATTTTAATAATGCAAAAAAAATCATAGATACAATGAAACAAAAGCAGACAGCCGATGTTGATGTAGCCAGCGGAGCGACGTACAGTTCGAAAGGTATCATTGCAGCTGTACAAAATGCTTTGAAGGAGGCATCATAATGAACCTTAGACAAAAGAGAGACTTAAGACGCCTCACCCGGCAGATCATTCAGATCATCTTTTTCCTATGGATGCCGGCATTATACACATCAGCATTTTCTGGTGTGAGATATGTGATCGAACAGATCAGGGCAGGCAAGCCGATCGAGCAGAATGCATTTCTTGTAATGCTGATCGCATTATGTGGATTTACCATTTTGTTTGGCAGATTCTTCTGCGGATATGCCTGTGCATTTGGAACCTTGGGGGATGGAATGTATGCCCTATCCCAATGGATTCAGAAAAAAGTAAAAAAGAAGCTTCCGTGGGTATCAGAAGAAACAGGACGGAAACTTCAAAAAATGAAATATATAGTGTTATTAGTCTTAATGCTGATTTATGTATTAGGATTTACGAAAAAGTTTCATGGAACTAGTCCGTGGGAAGTATTTTCTATGTTGTATACAGGCAAGATTCCAGATGCTGCATATTTGGCAGGTTGGATCATTTTTGTACTGATACTGGTAGGTATGTGCTTTAAAGAAAGATTTTTCTGTCAATATCTATGTCCAATGGGAGCAATCTTTGCATGGTTACCGACATTGCCGTTTTCCGTACTCGACAGAGACCGAAGCAACTGCATTCCAAAGTGCCGTGCATGTGAGATCAAGTGCCCTGTAGATTATCAGATCAAAAGGGACCAGAAGAATGGCGGGGAATGTATCCACTGTATGCAATGTGTAGATGTGTGTCCGAAGCAAAACATTCATCTGGGTTCAGGTAAGAAGTTAAAAGGTAATGAAATCTTTATTATTCTCCTGAAACTTGTATTGTTTATTGGGGTCTGTATTTTTGCACAAAGTTTGTAAGACAATTGACGAAATAAGAAGGTGCCCAATGCCTTATAAAGGCACCTTTCTTAAAAAACAATAGTTAGCAAAAACTAACTTAATGTGAAAAATTCTCAATTATGATCGGAACATGCAAAAATCGAGATAAATATATGAAGATATTTCAGTACTTATATCTTTGTATAAAGCTATTAATTATTACAATTTAAGGGAGGTTCACATGAGAAAAGGAATGTGGAAAAAAGGTTTAACAGTAGCTATGGCTGCTGCAATGTTGGCCGGACCTGTAAGCGTGCCAGCAGTATTTAATAATGGTGTATCTGTTGTTAAAGCAGATGAAACGAATAAGGGACAAGATGTCTATGTGTTGATGAATATCCCATATGCTGATTTTTATAAGGCAGAATTAAATAAGAAGAATACTGTGAAAGTAGATGCGACAACTTCAGCAACAAAGACAAAAACAAGAAGTACATTAGCCAATGGATCTTATCATGCAGACAATACTGGAGAGCATATTTCAGGAATCACTTATCCTGTAAAGATCAAAGCAGGAACAGATCTATCTAAATTAACAAAAATTACAGACGCTTCTAAAGTTTCAATTACAGTAAATATGAAAGGAAAAGAAACAACAACAGAATATAAAGGCAAAGATGCTTTATTTGAAAGTGCAGATTATTCATATTATGAATTAGGTACAACAGCACCAGCGTACTATAAAGAATTAACTGTAAATGAAAATGGATCTTATTCTTTTGGCAAGACTACAGCAACTAAAAAAACAGTAAAAGGTGCAGCAATTGAGAAGTTTAAGACATCATCTAAGTATGGAGATTATCAATTAAATTTAAACTTTGATAAGGTTGCGGATAGTGACCAGATCAGAGGGAATACGAAAGTTCTTGCAGCAGTGATCACAACAACTGATGGAACACAATATGGATTAAGACATGTAGAAAATATCTGGAAAGGGACAGAATTTGCATGGGGAACAGGATTTACAACACAGTCTCATGGTTGCCCAATTTCTGGAGAACATTATGCATCTATGATGGGAAAAATAATTGATGCAGTAACATATTATACAGAAAATGGTGTAGTGAAATATGATATTGATGATACATATGTACCATATAAGTTTGATACAAGTGCATTTAAAGTTGAAAATGCAGATGTAACTTCAGGAAGTGCAAAAGTAACTGTGCCAACATTACCAAAAGCGTATGATGCAGAATATGCAGTAGAAGGGTTAACAAACGTCAGTGTTGAAAATGGAACATTAAAATATAATGCAACAGGTGTGAAACCAGGACAGTATACATTAAATGTAACAGATAAAAGCTCAAAATATGTACCATTTAGCACAAGTTTTACCTTAACTACAGATAATGTTGTGGCAGTATATAACAATAATGTTAAAGCACCTGCATTAGTAGCAGCAAAAGATGTACAGGCAGATGATTTTGCAAATTTTGTAAAAAATATTCAGAAAGTATCTGTGAACGGAAAAGAGTATGCAGCATCAGGAAAAGGATCTGTAAAATTGATCAATGAAGATGGAACATTGGTGACAACAGCAGATGCATTAAAAGCAGAAGGTACATATAACATTGTTGTAACAGCGACTGGATATAATAAAACATTAGAATTTACATATACAAACAAGTCAGATACAACAGCAACAAAGCCATCAGATGCTACAACAGCAACAAAGCCTGCAGCTACAACAACAGCAACAAAACCAGCTGTAAAACCAGTCAAAAAAGTAACAGTTAAGAAACAGACAGCAAAAGTAAAAGCAGGAAAGAAAAAATTAACAGTTACATGGAAGAAAGACAAAAACGTATCTGGATACCAGATCAAGATCGCAACTAAGAAAAACTTCAAAGGTGCAAAGACATACACAGTAAAATCTTACAAGACATATAAGAAAGTCATCAAGAAGTTAAAAGCAAAGAAAAAATATTTTGTAAAAGTACGTGCATACAAGACAGTAGGAAAATCTAAAGTTTATGGTGCATACAGTGCAGTAAGATCTTGCAAAGTGAAATAATGAAAAATAAATAGTAGCGTATAGTTTTTCTGAAAAATAAAAACACGAGATTGCCATAGAAGGTGGCAGTCTCGTGTTTTGTTGTTATCTAATCATAAAGTTTTTAAATTATCTAAATCCAAATCATATTTATGAGGTATATCAGATCGTAATAGTGTTTTGATGGAATCTTTCTTCAAACGATTATTAATCGTAACATAAGATTTATCAAGCATTTCAGCCATTTCTCTGGCAGACAATGGTTCCAGACCAAATAAAGAATTCTGTAATAGTAAATGAAGAATTCCATAATCCGTTTTATCTTTAAAATTAGACAATAATATTCGCTCGAAATAATGCAAACGTTCTATTTTGTCTTCCAGAGAATCGATTAATGCTTCAATGGATGCAAGAATAATTTCTAGAAAATTTGTAATAAAACCAGTCAGGTCACCACGATTATCAGTATCATTTGTATAATCAAAACTTTTATAATATTTGGAAATATTTTGTTTTATTGTTTTTGCTAAATGATAGCTGATCAGAGGCTCTAATTCCTTGGATAAAAGATAACTGCTGATAAAACGATTTGTTCTTCCGTTTCCATCATAAAATGGATGGATATATCCAAATAGATAATGAAAGACGGAGATTCGAATCAAAGGAGGAATGGATTTATTATGCAATATAAATAAAGCTTTTTCCATACAGGCAATAATTTCGGTTTCTCCAGATATTCCACGGTGAATTTCTTTCATATGTGAATTGTAAACGGAAACAGATTTTTTTCGAAAAAAAATTCCATCTGGAAGATTCAAAGGATCATTATTTTTAATTTCTTCACTCACTAATTCATTGTAAATATTTCGAATGTCAGAACAATTATGAATTGAAATTTTTTCAGAATTTTTTAGTAAATTATATTTTTGAACTAATCCATAAAGACGCATATTTTTTTTTGTGATCGATTGTGTATTTAATATATCTTGGATCTCACGTCGAGTACTATTTACGCCTTCAATTTCATTTGTAAGTTTTACTTCATCTACAAGACAAGTTTGAGTATATTGCTCCAGAGCAATCTGAGGGAGTTTTGATTTTAAATAGATTAAAGTCTGGGTAAGTTTATAGATTCTTGATGTTAAATTTAAAATTTCGGTAGTTGGGAGTGAAAAGCATGGAAAACCATGAATTTCAAAATCATAATGTAATACCAGTTCATTTTCATATCGGGAAGAATAAATAGATTCAAATTGATTTCGGTTTGTATATCGATATTTTTTTAAAATGTGATAATCCATAGTTGTCCTCCTTAAAAAATATAAAGTGAATTTTAATAATAATAGAAGTATAACATAAAAAATTAAAAAATATGCTAATTTTTTAATTTTTTTGGATATAATACATGTAAAAATAAAAAACGAGAGAAATTTTTAATTTCTCTCGTTTTTTATGAGCAATTAATAAAATCATCGTTTCTTTTTTCGAGAAGCTAACTGATTTGCCAGATTCACAATCGTCTCGATCGGATTTGCAAGCTTACTATGATTCATAGCTTCAATATATTTATCACGATCTTCATAAACGCTGTTAACAGCATTCAATAAAGTTTCGCTTCTAACATCCTTCTCCTGAAGCACATAGCTGTATCCCTGATTCTCAAAAGATTCGGCATTTAGGATCTGATCTCCACGGCTGGCTTCTAATCCAAGAGGAATCAGGATATTTGGCTTTCTAAGTGCAAGAAGCTCACAGATCGCATTCGCTCCAGCACGGGACACAACAACATTTGCACATGCAAAATAATGTTTTAATTCATCTTTGACATATTCAAACTGTTTGTAACCCTCTCTGCCTTCAAGGCTTTCATCTAAGTTATTACGTCCACACAGATGAATGATCTGATATTTCTCAAGTAACGCATCGATGTTACTACGGATCGCATTGTTGATCGCAACAGATCCAAGACTTCCACCAATAACAAGAAGTACAGGTTTTTCTTCTGTAAATCCACACAGACGAAGTCCTTCTTCACATTTTCCTGTAAATAATTCTTCACGGATCGGAGAACCTGTTAATACAGCTTTTCCTTCAGGAAGAAGTTTTACTGTCTCAGGGAAGTTGCAGCATACTTTACTTGCACTAGGAATACTTAACTTGTTTGCTAATCCTGGAGTCATATCAGATTCATGAATGATCACGGGAATATGGAGCTGTTTGGCAGCAATCACAACAGGCACAGTGACAAAGCCCCCTTTGGAAAATACAACATCTGGACGAAGTTTCTTTAAGATCTTCTTTGCTTCAAAAAATCCTTTGATAACTCTGAATGGATCAGAGAAGTTTTTGATATCAAAATAGCGGCGAAGCTTTCCAGAAGAAATTCCATAGTAAGTAACACCGATATCTTCGATCAGTTTCTTTTCCATACCTTCGTAAGAACCAATATAATAAATATTATATCCTTCATCGATCAGTTTCGGTACAAGTGCCATATTTGGTGTAACATGTCCGGCAGTTCCTCCACCGGTTAATACGATTCGTTTCATGATCTTTTCACCCCGATTAATTATTTTCTTTGTACGCGATCAGTGCTTTAGAAAGCTGGTCTGGACAAGAAGTTCCACGGAAACCACACTGAATTCCAGATAATTTGTCGATAACTTCATCAATAGGCAGTCCCTTTGCTAATGCAGCGACACCAGTTGTATTTCCCTGACATCCACCAACAAAATGGATATCTGTTAAGATTCCATTTTCTACCTCAAATTCAATTTCACTGGAACAAGTTCCTTTTGTTTTATATACCATAATTCTATTATCCTCCTGTAAATATATTTCAAAAATTAAGTATCTGGTAAAATGCCTAGATACACAACAAATTATAGTGCAAGAGAGTGTGTATTTCAAGAGATTCTTATTTGACATAAATTACGATTTCTCGTAAACTGAAATCAACATAAAAGAAAAGGAGATAACATATGATTGGTATCATTGGAGCCATGGAAGAAGAAGTCAGTCAGCTGATCGAAGCTATGGAAGAAAAAGAAAAAGTAACCTGTGCAGGTATGGATTTTTATTGTGGAAAGTTAAAAGATAAAGAAGTTGTGATCGTGCAGAGTGGAATTGGTAAGGTAAATATGGCATTATGCACACAAATTCTTGCAGATCGTTTTGATGTAAAAGCTGTGATCAATACAGGTGTTGCAGGTGGACTATATAAAGACATTGAGATTGGGGACATTGTAATCTCCAAAGATGCAGTTCAGCATGATGTAGATGCAACTGTTTTTGGATATAAAGTTGGGGAAATCCCTAGAATGGATACTTCTTATTTTGAGGCAGATAAAGATCTGATCGAACTTGCCAAGAGGACATGTGACGAAGTGAATCCAGATATCCACAGCTATGTTGGAAGAGTAGTCAGTGGGGATCAGTTTATTTCAGATAATGAGAAGAAACATTATTTGATCAATGAATTTGATGGATACTGTGCAGAGATGGAAGGTGCAGCGATGGCACAGGCAGCACATTTAAATCAAATTCCATTTATCATTCTTCGTGCAATCTCTGATAAAGCAGATCAGGAAGCAGCAGGAAGTTACGAAGAATTTGAAAAAGCGGCAATAAAACACATTGTTCGTCTGGTTCTTGGAATATTAGACAGAATGTAGTCTAACTTTGTAGGACGGTTTCTCTTAAGTTTCGATAGATATCCTTTTATAATCATAAGTAACAAATATATGATGAAAAGGAGTGGTATCTATGGAAATGTTAAGGGAAACTTTTTTTATGAAAGGATTTATAACAGCAATGGTGATCGCAGTTCTTACTAAGGTCATAGTTTGGGCAAATTATCATAGATTGTTAGTATCTTCAGAAGAAATGGAGAGACCAAAACGGTATTGGATCGGTACATTAAAAAAGAAAATAGAAAACTATTATAATCTGCAAACAAAAGTGAATAATATCAGCTGTATTGTGGATAAATATTTTGAAGCGGACAAGATATTGGGGATAAATTCATTTTTCCTGGAACAGATTCCAGGGTTTTGTGCAATTATCTGTGTAGGTCTTGGATGTCTGGGCGCTATTCGTGGAATAGCAATGAATGCAGATATTAATTTCTGGGGAAGAAATTTGATCATTGGAGTTGTATGTGGAATTTCCATCTTTATGATGGATTATTTAACAAAAATGGATCAGATGAAGAGGAAAATAAAAATTAATCTGATCAACTATTTGGAAAATATATTACCAAATCGAATGTTGAATTATACAAAAAAACAAAATTATAAAGAAAATTTAGAAAATAAGAAAAAAGAAGAGATAAAAAAAGAAAAGAAACAGGTAGCGAATATCGAAGAGCATTGGGGAGAGATTGCAAGTTCCAGAGAATGTCAGCTGACAGATGAAGATCTGCAGATATTAAAAGATTTTATAAAAGACTTATAAAGTGAGAAATTGGATAATACATATAAGAAAAAGGGGTTGTGTGGGTGCTTTTATGAAATATCGAAGGATTTTTCAGATGATCTTAGTTTGTATAACAGGAATATTACTTAGTGGATGCAGGGGACAAATCGAAGAGCAGAAAAAGAAAAAGCAGGATACGTACCAAGATTCAACAATACAGATATACAAGACGGTGGGAAATGTTTCGCAAGGGATTGAAAGTTGGTGGTTTAAAAGAAATGAAGAACATCAGCAGCCAGAGGTTTCACAGAAAATAGATCTGTCAAAATATGATGCATATTATGTAGATCCCAAATGTACAGAAAAAAAGATTTATCTGACGTTTGATTGCGGATATGAAAATGGATTTACTCCAAAAATTCTGGATGTTTTGAAAAGACAAAAAGTTGTAGCAGCTTTTTTTGTAACAAAACCATTTATCAGAGAGGAAGCAAAACTTGTAAAGCGTATGAAAAAAGAAGGGCATATCGTAGGAAATCACACGGTGCATCATAAGAGTATGCCAACATTGTCAGATCGCGATAATAAACAGGAGATCATAGATTGTGCACAGTATTGTAAAGAAGCAACAGGATATGATATGGATCCTTTTATCCGGCCTCCAATGGGAGAGTATAATGAGAGAACACTATCATTAACCAAAAAGATGGGATATCGGACAATTTTCTGGAGTATGGCTTATGTGGATTTTAAGGTGGATCAACAGCCTGGAAAAGACTATGTGATAGAACATTTTCAAAAATATACGCATAAAGGTGCGATCCCACTCATACATAATATATCGCGATCAAACGCAGAAGCGTTGGAGACAGTGATCATAAACCTAAAAAAAGAGGGATATCGATTTGAAGGATTGAAAAAACTACCGGACTATTGAAAGAAATTCGTTAGTTTGATAAAATAAGGAACGTTATAAATATTAACAGATACGCAGAATATCATTTATAATTAGGAGATACAGATGAATAAGATAGCACAATTTCATAAAGTAAGTTTTGAACAGTTCAAAGAAAGCTGGGATGATAGTTTTCCAGGAGCTTCAGAAGAAGAAATCAAAGAAATCTATGACCAGATCAAATTGCCAAAGAGAGCAACTAGAGGATCAGCAGGATATGACTTTTTTAGTCCGGTTGATTTTGAATTAAAACCAGGAGAAACAATCAAGATTCCAACAGGAATCCGAGTTTTTATTGAATCTGATTGGGTATTAAATATTTTCCCAAGAAGTGGATTAGGATTTAAATTCCGTCTTCAGATGAATAATACAGTCGGTATTATTGACAGCGATTATTTTTATTCTGACAATGAAGGTCACATTTTTGTAAAATTAACAAATGACACCAATGAAGGTAAGACAGTTTCAGTGGCACAGGGAACTGGCATGGTACAGGGAATCTTTATGCAGTACGGAGTTACGATCGATGATGATGCAACAGAAGTCAGAAATGGTGGCTTTGGAAGTACAACAAAATAGAAAATGAATAACAGGTCAGAGTATTAATCTCTGACCTGTTGTATTTTGTATGGAGATGATGAGAATCCATACATTTGTGGAATTTATAAGAGAGAGAATCTATTATATCTGAGATATGATTCAGAGATGAGACCTGTCATCAATGAAAATCATATTCTATATACGGACGAATACAGGGTGTCCTGTTTTTTTGACTGCCTGTTGTTATTTTGTAATCGGTAATCCTACTGTTATTATTATGCGTTTAAAATACAATATTCACTCCCTTATATATACTAAACCGATTTTTGAAGAAAAAAGGGAACCAGAAAATAAAAAAATATTCTTATTCGTATTGTTTATAGGAAATCCTCTTTTTGAAACATAGTTCTTACTCGTTTCTTGGCTACAGCAATTCTTTTCTTAACCGCTCTTTCAGAAATATGAAACATACATGCAATCTCACTATATTTAAATCCATAGAAATAATGAAAAATTATAGTATCACGAAAATCGGGTGTTAGTGTTGAGAAAATGATCTTGAGAGAGTCAAGATAAATATAACGGATAAACAGATCCTCAGGATCAATGAGATTACGAGAAATATCGTTACCATCATCATAATCTAAAGGATAGTGAGAATTTTTATACTCATCCATAGTTAGTGTATGCATCACATTACGCTGTATAGCAAAAAGATAATAGATAATCTCGTGTTCAGGTACATGTAATGCTGTGTCAGGATGTAAAAGAATTCTTTCAAATATCTGCTGAACACCATCTTCAGCAATACTTGGATTTGACGTGTAATGAAAAGCATTACAGTATAATTTATGCGAATATTTCTGATATAAAAGTGCAACATATTCAGAAATATTCTGATTGTTTGTGGGGTGACCGTTTCCTTTCATATAAATAATCTCCATTTGTCTTGTGATTTTGTAAACGATTTCAAAAGAAAATATAAAATTATTTAGTCTTCTTCAATTACCTGAATTTCAAGAAAATCAAAATCAATATCTTCTACAAAACTGTCAGAATTAAATCTGGTTTTTGAATGATGGATAAAGTCGTTTTTATTGTGATCTAGCCAGAGTGGTTTAGAAAGATCAAATTCATAACAGATCTCTTCCAATGCCTGATATACTTTTCTAGTTCGATTCAGATCACTATCTATACAGATTACAGTGTCTTTTAACATATGATTTTCATGAAAAATCTTGCCCCACATACGAAACATAAATAAACTCCTGCCTTAATAAATTGGTAAATAGTTACTTCTTTTGACTTAGTATAGAAGTATTTTTGTTTCTTGTAAAGCAAAATAGGTATGTTATACTAAAAAAAACATTACGTTAAAAGGGAGATGGAGCATGAAAATTTTAAAACGGATTTTTATAGATGGATTGTCAGGAATGGCAATAGGATTATTTGCAACATTGATCATTGGAACGATTTTAGAACAAGCCGGGACGATCATAGGAGGAGATATAGGAAATATGATCGTTATGGTTGCATCGATTGCTAAAGTATTGACGGGAGCTGGAATTGGAATTGGAGTTGCAAGTAAATTAGGAGAATCAACACTTGTATGTGCATCTGCCGCAAGTGCGGGTATGATCGGAGCTTTTGCTTCTGGCTTATTGAATGGAAGTGTAAGTTCAAGTGGCAAAATCCTATTAAGTGGCCCAGGAGAGCCTCTTGGAGCATTTGTAGCGGCTTACATAGGAATAGAGATTGGAAGGATTTTCATTGGAAGAACAAAGCTTGATATTATTTTGACGCCATTAACAACGATCGTATGTGGTGGAATCGTGGGGTTAACGGTTGGACCATATATTTCAGATCTCATGAAACAGATCGGAGAGATGATTCGATGGGGAACAGAACAGCAGCCATTTTTGATGGGAATTGTTGTTTCTGTATTGATGGGTATGGCGTTAACCCTTCCGATCAGTTCAGCAGCACTTGGAATTATTTTGAATCTTTCTGGAATTGCCGCAGGAGCAGCAACGATTGGCTGTTGTGCACAGATGATCGGATTTGCGACGGCTAGTTTAAGGGAGAATGGAATTGGAGGTCTATTGGCACAGGGAATAGGAACATCGATGTTACAGGTTCCCAATATTGTAAGAAAACCATTGATCTGGCTGCCACCGATCATTACAAGTGCCATTCTTGGTCCGATCTCTACTGTAGTTTTAAAAATGACGAATAATGCAATTGGTTCTGGTATGGGAACGGCAGGGTTTGTGGGACCAATGATGACATATAAGACGATGACAACAGGAGGAACTTCTGCAGTGACTGTTATTGTCATGATACTGGTCATGCAGATCATAGCTCCTGCATTTTTGACATATTTTATTTCGGAAGCGATGCGTAGAGCAGGATTGATCAAGGATGGGGACATGAAACTTGATATATAGAAGGGATATTAGCGGATTTTATACCATTTGTGATAAAATCCGCTAATTTTATAACGGTGTGAAGTCGAGTGTTTTGAATTACAGATTCGTTTGAAACGGAATCAGAAAAGACATTTACAATTCCAGTGATTGATAATTGTCCGATCGGTGGGAGCTGTTTTGAAACGCCTCGGCCAGGAAGCAGTGGGAAAGGGGAGAGTGTAATACATCCAACATGCTGTGCATAACCGAGACAGGAATCGACAGCGATGATGAAAGGATTTTGGCAGACAGAATAAATTTCTTTAAAAGTTTGATTGAGATTTTTAGCGTGAATAGGCTCTTTTAAAGTCCCAAAAACTGAATATTGAGGAGAAGGAAGCAATGCCTGACCAACGAGTGGTCCAAGACAGTCACCAGTCGCGCGGTCTGTACCGATACAGACAATGACGAGGGGCTGATTTTTTTTATGCTTTATTTTGAGATAATGTAGCAGATCATTTTGAAATTTCATAAGAGCATAAGGGGAATCTGGATGATAGTAAGATATTTTTTTTAACAATAGATCGTCCTCCTGATTTAAATTCTCTTTTTAGTGTATACAAAAAGAAAAGAAGTATGTAAAAAAAATTTAACGTCTCGACGTTGTTTGATAAAAATTTTTATCTCTTTATGATAAGGTTTTTGTGAAATGGAAGAAAAGGAGGTTTTTTCGTGAAAACAGAGCAGCAGTTGCCTAAAAATATCAGGCAGATTGGAAGTCCAGCAGGACACACAAAAGTATATATTGAAGATTACGTTATAACATTTTTAAATTCTTTATCCATGGACAAAAATACATATGTAAGAGGAGCAATTTTATTTGGAGAGAAAAAGCAGATTGGAAATGATCTTGTTATTTTTATAAGAGGAGCGATCGAGGGACAGAATCTGGAATTGGATCTTGATGAAACAGTATTTGATGATGAAGTATGGAGAGAGATATATCAACAGAAGGAGCGATTGTTTTCTGGTCTGGATGTCATCGGATGGGCACTTTTAAGAATGGGATTTTCGGTTCGACTCAATGATAAAATAAAAAAGACACATTTTGAAAATTTTCCAGGAGAAGGAAAAGTGTTATATATGATGGATAATCTGGAAGGAGAAGATGCATTTTATGTTTTTCGAGGAGAAGATCTCTCAAGGCAAAATGGATACTATATATATTATGAAAAAAATCCGATGATGCAGAATTATCTTGTGGAACGAAGACAAGATATAAAAGAGGTGCAGACATATGAAAAAATGATGGAGAGTCGAAGAGATGAGAAATTGATCCAGCAGTTTCGTGAAAAGATATCCAAAAAAACCAAGAGTAATCAGAGAAAAGGAAGGATTCGGAATATTTCAACGGCAGCAGCAGTTACGATCATGATGATCATGGGAGGTACGATGTATTATTATGCTGGACAAGATCAGAGTATAAATTTTAAAGAGGTTGTAAATGGTGCGGTGCATACGATGGGAAAAGGGGTGTCGGATCAAATTTCAACAAAATCATCAACAACGAGTGTAAAAATAACAAAAACATTAGATTCGGCAACACAAACTTCAATACATAAAAAGGAACAAAAAACAACACAACCCACAATAAAACAAAAACAGAAAACTCAAAAAGTAAGTTCTGGGCAATACAAGTCTTATACATATACCGTAAAAAGTGGAGAGACATTAGTATCGATCAGTCGGAAGGTATATGGGACCCAGAAGCTTGTTCAAAGAATCAAAAAGGCAAATGCATTGTCTGACGAAAATCAGATTTACCCAGGACAGAAGTTGATCATTCCTGGAACACTTCGATGATATTTAAACTAGGAAATATGTGTAGACTGGACACATTTCATTGAATAAGGTATACTTACCTGTATTCAGAGATGATGATTGATTAGAAAATGGAAGGTATTTTATGGAACAAAAGACGAAATCAGGGTTTTCTCTTTATGTCAATTCCAATGAGAATATTCAGAATGCATTATTTCTAAGAGAAAAAAAGAAAAAATATCGTATGGGATTGATCATAGCGTTTGTGGTTGTATGTATATGTACAATATTTGCATATCGCTATCGGACATATCACAGGATGAAGGTTGTAAAAACGATCACAAAAGAGCTGACAGAATCATTTCAGTCATTTGCATATAAGAAAGGAACGATCTGTTACAGCGAAGATGGGATTTCTTTCTTAGATGGAAAAGGAAATGAAAAATGGAATAAAACATATTCCATTAAGAATCCACAGGCATCTTATTGTGGGGACTATATTGTAGTTGCATCTAAGAATGGGAATGAGATTGCGTTACTTGATTCAGATGGACAGATGAAAAAATTTAGTGTATCTTATCCAATCGTAGATTTGGAAGTGGCAAAACAAGGTGTAATTGCTTTAATTCTTCACGGTGATAATGGAAATTATATAGAATTATATGATGCAGTACAGAAGAAACTGGTAAGTATCAAAGTCACATCTGATCAAAATGGATATCCAATGGATATTGATCTGTCATCAGATGGACAAAATCTTTTAGTCAGTTATCTTGTCGTTGATGGGATTAATGTAAAAAGCAGAGTTGCACTGTATAATTTTGGACAGGAAGGTGAAGACAGTGGAGATCAGATGATCGGTGGCTTTGATTTTAAAGATACGGTAATTCCGAAAGTGAGCTTTATGGGTGATTCTAAAGCTGTGGCAATTGGAGATGATCAGATGATTTTCTTTAAAGTAGGAAAAACAATTTCTAAAAAGCAAACGATATCATTTGATAAAGATGTGAGTAGTGTTGCGGTGAATGATGATTACGCAGCATTCGTATTTGAAGATCAGAAAAAAACAGATCAAGAAAAATATGAAGCAGTCGTATATAATAAAACAGGAAGAAAATTGATGTCACATAAATTCTCTTCAGAATATAATAAATTATTATTAGGAGAGAAAGAATTATTGTTGGCTGGAAATTATCATTGTTCAATTGTGAATTTTGCTGGACATGAAATGTTTAAGAAAGATTTAAAAAAACGAATTGTCAATATTTCACCAACAGGAAAAAGACAGAAATATTTGATAACTTACGAAAATAGTACAAATTTATCGGAGATATACTAGAATGGAGTACATATGGGAGAAATTATCGTAGCTGTTTTTGGAATCTATTTGATCTTGCAGATGATCATAGGTTATCGAAGAGGACTCATTAAAAGTATGCTGAATCTTGCATCATGGATTTTAACTTTTGCAATCGCTTATAAAGGTGCTGCATATTTTAAAGAAATAGTGATTCAAAATGTACCAGAGATCCAGGGAGCGATTGTTACAGATCGAATTGCATATATGATTGCATATATGGGGTTGATGATTGTGTGTAAAATTATTTTTTCAGTGGTAATACGTTTTGCAAATAAAGTTACAAGGGTTCCAGGTGTTGGGTTTATTAACAAGGTAGCAGGAGCAGCACTTGGATTGATCAAAGGTTCCTTGATCATTATGGTAGTTGTATTTTTTATTTCATTGATGCCACATGTTGGAATGGAATCTGAATATGCTCAGATCGTTGGCGGAAGTGAAGTTATGCAGACAATGGTGGAAACGAATCCATTAGAACAGATGATCAAACAGCAGATACAGATAGAAACACAGAAATTATTACAACAATAAAAAGAAGGTATTTTGCAAATGTCATTTAATGATTCATTTGCAGGATACCTTCTTTTTGAAATAATGATGAGAGTGTTAAATAATAAAAATAGAAAAAATGAAAAAAGGTGTTGACATAAAAGAAATGGCATGATATTATATTTAAGCTGTCTGTGAGAGACAGTGAGGAACATATTGTTTCAAAGGGATTTGAAAAAAATGTTTCAAAAAAGAATTAAAAAAGTTCTTGACAAGCAAGAAAGAACATGATATGATGTAAAAGTTGCTGCGGTTCTTATGAAGAACGGGTCAACAAAATAAATCAAAAAAGT